>FWPV01000433.1_pt1 | contig 132461 bp, 100 predicted proteins | sample 2228371 | NCBI WGS metagenome assembly FWPV01 (sample SAMEA103939776, study PRJEB20133) | metagenome | reverse complement strand
TCTTGATCGCTAATCGCTACTTCGGCTAACCGTTGCCCAAACCGCTCCCGCAGGACAAGCACCTGATCCTCGATCGCGGTCAGCTTCGGTCGCTCCGCCTGCTCCTCCCAATCCAGGAATTCTTCGATGAGGGCCTGTGCCTCGGCCAACAACTCGGCACGCTTCTGTTCACGGGTGTGTTTCATGATTTTATCCTCCACCCGCTATTGTACCACCCCAGCTCCTCCTTCTGCTAAACCACGCGCCCCGAATTTGAAATGCACCCCAAGGCTGCAATGAACTTGACTAATTGAACTGATTGATGGACAATGATCGGTAACACAGATGCCTCCTGCGGCTGTCGGTGTTCTAATGATCCAACTTTGCCGCAAAATGGCTTCTAAGTTTTACTTACGACCCGATAGCAGGGCAAAAACTTGCCAAAGTCCAGAACATAAAAATGCTCATTCTCAGCCCCAAGATGAAAGCGATAGCTATTCCAACCCTGACGAACTGGCTCAATCCACAACGGCTGGTGCATCTCGCTTTCTGTACCAGGCCGGCCAGCGAGTTCCTCATCTTTGGCGGCGAGCGCCTCACCCGAGGCCAGGTGTATGCTAATATGCGGACGCTGGCCGCCGGCCTGCAGGCGTTGGGCGTGCAAAAGGGCGACCGCATCGCCACGCTGTTGCCGGCCTGTCCGGAAGCGGTCTACACCCTCTTCCTGCCCCCTCTCTTGGGTACAGTGCACGTGCCGCTGAACCCACTGCTGGGCGCCCAGGAGTTACGCCATATCCTGGCCGATTGCGGCGCCAAAGTGGTGATCGCCACCCGGCGCTGGTACGGCCTCGATCCCCCGACGCTGTTGGCTCGCCTGCTTCCCGATCTGCCCGAGCTGCGCTATGTCCTCATCCGCGGCCCCGGTGAAGGCGATGGGCGGATCTTCCTGCCGCTGGCGCAGGTGATGGCCTCAGACCAGCCGCTTCGTCCTGTCCAGGTCTCTGCTTCCGACCCCAGCCTGATCTGCTATACCGATGGCACCACCGGCCAGCCCAAAGGGGCTGTCCACCGCCGCATCCTCGGCCCGCTCTTCCATCTGGGCCGCGCCCGACTGAAGCGTAGTCCCTTGCGTTGTCTGCTGCTCCCCTTTCCGCCCTACCACTTCGCCGGCACGTTCGGCATCGGTGCGGCGCTGTTGTCCGGCGGCAAGGTCATCCTGATGGAACGTTTTGACCCCGAAGAGGCCCTGGTTGCCATTCAGAGCGAACGGGTGACGCAGATCGGCGGCTCGCCGACCATGTATCGCTGGCTGCTGGAGACGCCGGGCCAGGAACGCTATGATCTCTCGTCGGTGCAGCGGATCACCTCGGCAGCCGAGCGCATCCCACTGGAGTTGGCGCAGGCGCTCTACGAGCGGCTGGGGTGCAGCATCGAGAACTTTTACGGCACCACCGAAAGCCTGCTGGCCGCCTGGACCGACATGGACGATCCGTGGGAGCGGGCCGCGACGACGATCGGTCGGCCCGTGCCGGGGATGCAGGTACGCATCGTGGACGGGGAGCGGCAGCCTCTGCCGGCCGGCACATCGGGCGAGATCGCGCTGCGGGCGCCCTGGATGATGCTGGGCTACCACAACGCGCCGGCGTTCACGGCCCAGGTACTGGACGCCGAAGGGTGGTTCTACACCGGCGACATCGGTCTGCTGGGCGATGACGGCTATCTGCGCCTGCTGGGCAGGGCGAAGGATATGATCATTCGCGGCGGCGAAAACATCTATCCGGCGGAAATCGAGCGCCATCTCGAGCGTCATCCGCTGATCCGGCGCGCCGCGGTTGTCGGCGTGTCGGCCGGCCTGCAGGGCGAGGAGATCTGGGCCTATGTGGAGCCTCAGCCGGGCGCCCGCTTGACCGCGACCGATGTCCTGAACTTCTGCCGAGGCCAGATCGCGGTCTTCAAGCTGCCCGACGAAGTGCGTTTTTGTGATCGTCTGCCCGTCACGGCCACCGGCAAGGTCCAGAAATTCAAGCTGCGCGAATGGGCGCTACAGGAGTTGCACATTGATGACCATGCATGAGCCGCTTCCTTTCGAGGCATTTCGGACGATGCTGGCCGACTTGCTCCATGTGGACGAGGCCAGCATCACGCCGGAGGCTTACTTTGTGACCGACCTGGGCGTGGACTCGCTCCGCATGCTCAAGTTGCTGCTCAAACTCGAAAAAATGGGGGTCGAATTCCGCCTGGAGGTCGCGCCGCGCATCCAGACGGTGGGCGATGCGTATGCCTGGTACTGCCAGGAACTGGGACGTTCCACGCCGGAACGATAAGGATGCAGCATGGGTAAGATCGAAGTGCGCGATTTCGATGGCGACCTGGACGCACTGGGCGCCATGGCTTACGAGACGCTGCTGGAGGAGCGCGGCAACGACAACTGGCTCGACTACTACAGGCCGGAGGTCGCACGCCACCTGTTCGCCGAGGCGCCGGACCCGCGCTTCCTGATCGGCGCCTACGAGGGCGGCCGGCTGGTCGCTTTCGTCGCCAATTTGCCCCGTCGCTATCGGCTGAACGGCCAGACCTACCTGGGGACCTGGTCTACCATGCTGGCTGCGCATCGCGATTACCGCGGCGCGGCGGTCTACCTGATCGCCGAGTGTCTGCGCCGCAGCCGCGACTTTGGCGGCGATCTGGCCATCGTCACCATCGAGCGGGTGGGGGAGCGTTCGCGCATCCTGTACAACCGCTACCTGCGGCCCCACTTCCCGCTGATACGGGTCAAGCCGATGCACGCCCTTGTTCATGCCATTGATTTCGCGGCGATCATGCGCACGCAGCGGCTCACCTGGCCCGAACAGGCTGGCGTCAGGCTGTGGGGCGCGCACCGTCCCATCCTGGCCCCGGCCGTCGCCGGTCAGGTTCGACCTTATCGGCCCGCCGATGTGGAGGCCATTCTGAACCTCATCAACCGCTACTCGGACCGTAACTGCCTGGTGCGCGTCTTCAGCCGCGAGGCGCTGGCGAGGCGCCTGGCTACGCCGGGCGTCACGGCGACGGTGGTCTACGAACGCGAGGGCGCCGTGCAGGGCTTCATCAATTTCACGGCGCACGATCTGGTCTCGCGGCGGGGCCGGTCGCGCTGGGCCTGGCTGGACTTTCTCTACTGGGACGGCCTCAGCCGGGACGAGCAGCAAGCGTTGTTGGCCGGGGTCTGGCAGGCCGGCCGTGAGCTCGGCTGCGTCGGCATCCTGGACTGGACGAAGGATTACTACGATAAGGCCGCGCTCTGGCGGGCTCGCTTTGTGCCTTACCCGAACTTTATCGAAGTGAACGCCTGGGTGCTCAACCCCCGGCTCGATGTGCGAGGCATCCGGAGCATTGTCGAACAGGTCGTTTGAGGCGGCGCCCATGACAGAGATCATCACCCTGCGCCATCTTTGCAAGCGCTATCGTTCGTCTAACGGCACGCTGGCGCTCGACGATGTCAGCTTCACCATCCACGGGGGAGAGATCTTTAGCCTGTTGGGGCCGAACGGCGCGGGCAAAACGACCCTGATCGCCATCCTCTGCGGGCTTTTCCCGCCCACAAGCGGCGAAGCCATCGTCGTCGGTCGCGATGTCGTGCGTGATCCGTTGGGCGTGAAGCAACAGCTTGGCGTTGTGCCGGAGGAAGTTGCTCTCTACCCCCAGCTCACAGCCCGCCAGAACCTGCATTACTTCGGCCAGCTCTACGGGCTGACGGGACGGACGCTCGCTCAAGCCGTCGGCGAGACGCTGGCTCTGGTTGGGCTGGCGGAACGCGGCGATGAAAAGGTGGGCCGCTATTCCAGCGGCATGAAGCGCCGGCTGAACATCGGCGCGGGGTTGCTGCACCGGCCGGCCGTGCTGCTGATGGACGAGCCGACCGTAGGGCTGGATCCCGAAAGCCGGCGACACATTCTCGACCTGGTGCGTCGGCTCAGGCAGGAACGTGGCACGACGATCCTCTACACCACCCACTACATGGACGAAGCCGAGGCGATCAGCGACCGCGTCGGCATCATCCATCGCGGACGGCTGGTCGCGGTGGACACCCCAGAGGCGCTGATCCGTTCGGTTCAGGCCGGGGAGATCGTGCAACTGCACCTGGATGCGGCCACGCTGCCCTCCGCTGCGCTCGATGCCTTGCGCCAAACCCCCGGCATCAACCAGGCGACGGTGGACAGCAACGTCATCCGCCTGGCGGTCAGCCGCTCCGACGAGGTCCTGCCCGCCATCCTGCACGTCAAGGAGCGGTACGGGTTGAACGTGCGCACTCTGACGGTCAGTCGGCCACGGCTGGAGGACGTCTTCTTGCAGCTCACCGGTGAAGCTTTCGAGAGGATGCCATGAGGAAGCTGGCGATTATTGCCTGGAACGAGGCGCGTTTGCAAGTCCGGGATCCGATCCTGTGGCTGCTGGCCATCCCTGCGCCGCTGCTGGTCGCCGTGCTGATCTACCTGGCTTTCGGCAACCTGGCGTTGGGTCAGACGATGCCGGAGGCTGCCATTGCCGTCGGCATCGTCAACCAGGATCGCGGCGGCGCCCGGGGTGAGCTGGGGCAGATCTTCCTGCGCATCCTGGCGCCGCAGCCTGACGACCCGCCCCTGCCGGTGAACGTGCCTGCCACCCTCTTCGCCCCGCGTCTGCTTGCGGACGAGGCGCAGGCGCGGCGACTGATCGAACGGGGAGAGCTGGCCGCCGCGCTGGTGATCCCGCCGGACTTTTCGCAGGCGATGGCGGACGAGCGGGCCACGGTGCGGGTGCTGGTGAGCGGCCGGGAGCCGGCCCTGGGACAGGCCTTCGCCGCCGCAGTCCGGGCCGTGGCGGCCACGATCTCGCTGGGCGAGGTGACCATCCGCGTTGCCGTCAACGGCCTGCTGACTCATGGCAAAGCCCGCGCCCTGCTGACCTCCGGCGCGCTTGACGATCCCCTGGCCGACCTGGCGTTCGCCGCGGTCAGCCCGGCTGCGAACCCGATCCAGATCGAACGGCTTGGCGCGGTCAGCCGCCCCTCCCAGATCAGGTTGACGCACTATCTGGCGGCCACCATCGCCATCACCATGCTCGGCCTGACGACCCTGTTGACGAACGGCGGCATCTTTCAGGAGCGCGTTCAGCACACCCTGCAGCGTGCCTGGATGACGCCGACACCGCCGTGGTTCATTCTCGCCGGCAAGGCTATGGGCGCGTTTCTGACCGGCCTGCTCCAGGTTACGGCCCTGATCGGCGGCCTGGCGTTGCTCGAAACGCTCCAGGGGACGGGATCGGCCACTGCGTTCAGGCTCGATCCTCTGGGCGTGGGGCTGCTGGTCTGCGCGACCGTCGTCGCTGCTACCGGCTACGGCGTGGTCATCGCCGGCTTGACGCGCACCTTCACCGAGGCTGTCCTGTTGGGCGCCGCGTTGCTGATGCTAATGGGGTTGATCGGCGGCGTCTTCTTCCCGGCAAACCTGTTGCCCGCTACCGTCCAGGCGGCAGCGCGCGGCACGTATCAATTCTGGGCCATGGACGGCTATCTGCGGCTGGCGCGCGGGGCGGGCGTCGGCGACATCTGGCCTCACCTCGTTGTCCTGGCGACGTTTGGGCTGAGCACGGCGGCGCTGGGGTTTCACTTGATCCGACGACGGGTTGAAGTTGTCTAGGGAGAGCTGCCATGCGCACGGTGACGATCATCATCTGGAAGGATTTGCAGGTGGCCTTCGCCGGCCGGCAGCGCTGGCTGCGCATGTTCGTTCTTCCGATGCTGGCGATCTACCTGATCGGGCTGGGAGCGCAGAGTCTGGCGCGCGGCTTCACGCCGACCGTCCTGATGGACGTGTTCGATGAGGATGCCAGCCCGGCGTCGCAGGCGCTTCTGGCTGCCATCGGTCGCGGCCACGAGTCGCTGGTGCTGTGCGGGGTGGATGCTGTCCCCGTGGACAGGGAAGCCGCTTGTGCGCTGGAGGGCGCTGCCCTCTCGCCCGGCCTGGCCGAGGCGCGCCTGTCCGGCGGGACCACGGCGGCCATGCTGGTCATTCCCCAGGGCTTCGGCGCCGCGCTGGCCGAGGGCCGGCCGGTGACGCTGGCGTTCACGGTGGGGTCCGGGCTGGTGGCGCCGGAGATCGCGTATGCGGCCGTGCACAACGCCGCCATGGAGCTGGCCGGCCCGATCATCGCCGCCGACAAGGCGGTGGCCCTGGCCGCATCGCTAGGTATATCAGCCGATGCGCCGTTTCACTCGGCCCGCCTGGCCGACGCCCGCTCCTCCTGGAACCTGCCGCCCATTCGGGTCGCCATTGAAGTCGTGGGATCCCAGGAGCGGGCGGCCTTCGGCGCGCAGGTGACGGAGAACGGCTTTCGGCTCTCCACGCCCAGCATCGCGGCCATGTTCGTGATGATCAGCTTGCTCAATATGGCCCAGCTGCTGACCGAGGAGCGCACCTCCGGCGTTTTGCGGCGGATGGGCATGATGCCGGTGCGCAAGCTGCACCTGCTGGCCGGTCACCTGTTGTCCAGCGCCCTGATGGGATGGGGACAGTTTGCCGTCATGCTTGGCTTCGGCGCCGCCCTGGGCGTCAGCTTCGGCGCGCGGCCCTGGTTGGCGCTGGCCGTCGCGGCGGCCTATGCCCTGGCGATTGCCGCGCTGGCGGTGGCGCTGGCGACGGTGGCCCGCACCCCCGGTCAGGCGCTCGCGCTGGCGACCCTGGCCTGGGTGGTGTTGACGCCGCTGGGGGGCGGCTGGTGGCCGCTGCTCCTCGTCCCCGATTGGATGCGGGCTGTGGGTCACCTGTCGCCCGTGGCGTGGTGTCTGGACGCCCTCAACGTGCTGGTATTCGGTGATGGGACCTGGATGGATGTTGTCCGGCCTATCGGTGTGCTGCTACTCTTTACGGTAGCCTTCTTTCTCATTGGGACGACCCGGCTCGATTTTCAGCAAGCCGGGAGCAACGACGCCGGTTTCGGTGCATGAGCTTCTAACAAAATAACAGCAAGGAGGTAAAGCCATGAACACGCGGTTTCTCTCGATTCTCGTCTTGAGCGCCCTTCTCGTGGCGCCCCTCATGACTGGGTGTGCGTCGCGGAGCGTCTCGCCGGCGCCCGTCACAGCTTCTGACGTTGCTCAAGCCTTTGATGTGACCGTGGCCACACTCACCACGGCCTTTGTGCCCAATCCTGGGCTGGGAGATACCTCCCTCCTCTTCCGCACCCTGGGTGCGGGGGGAATGGTGTACTTCGGGCTTCAAGAACTCCTCTTCCCGCTGCCCTCGCCTTCGCAGGCGTCTCCGCTCGCCCGCGCGTTCGCCCGGCCTGACGAGAAGCCACCATCCCCATCTGCCGAGGCCGCTCCCCCGGCCATGCTGCGCATGCGCTTCGAGGCGGCCTCTTCGACAGTCCAGGTGGTTGGCGAGAAACAACTATCTGGGATCGTCAACTACTTCATCGGCAATGATCCGGCCCTGTGGCGCGCTGCGATCCCTACTTATGGAGAAGTCGCCTATCGCGGGCTGTATCCCGGCATTGACCTGGTGTACGGCGCGGACAAAGGAGCGTTGAAGGGGACCTACGTCGTCGCGCCGGGGGCCGATCCCGGCCTGATCCGCTGGCGTTACGAAGGCGCTTCCGAGGTACAGCTCCGCGATGGTGAACTGCACATTCACATCGCGGAGGCCGATGGTCCGCCCTTGCTCATCGAGCATCGGCCCGTGGCCTGGCAGACCGTCGCCGGCCAGCAGAAGCCCGTTGCGGTGAGCTACGAGCAACGCCGCGACGGCACCTTTGGCTTCGCGGTCGGTCGCTACGATCCATCGCAACCCCTGATCATTGACCCGACGCTGGACTATGGCACCTACTGGGGCAATCTCGGCTGCGAGGGCGCCTATCACGTGACCACAGACGCGGCCAACAATGTCTATGTTGTCGGCGCCACCAATGTCGCTGCGTTCCCGGCTCAGACGACCGACTGTCAGGCGGAGGATTACTACGATCTTTTCGTCATGAAGCTGGATCCGTCGCAGTCCGGCGCCAGTCAACGCATCTACACCACCTATCTGGGCGGGAACAAGCTCGATCTGGCAGACGCTGTGTATGTGGACGCGACGGGCAATGTTTATGTCGGCGGCTACTCCTGGTCCGATAACTTCCCGACGACAACCAACGCTTATCAACGCACCTTCGGTGGGGGATTGGCCGATGCACTGGCGCTGCATCTCAATGCCCAGGGCGCGCCCACCTATGCCAGCTATGTCGGCGGATCCGATTTTGAAGAGGCGTTCGACATGACCGTCTCGGCGGGGTTGATCTATCTGGTTGGCAGTACCTCCTCAAGCAATTTCCCGACCACCGCCAACGCCTACCAGCGGACCTACCGGAACAACGATGGCTTCATCGCGGTGATTGACCCCGCACAATCCGGCGCAGGCTCGTTGGTCTATGCGACCCTGTTCGGTGGGGGGAATTCCGAAGAGATAGACGCCATCGCCGTGGCCAACGGCTTGATCTACTTCGCCGGCGTGACCGCCTCGTCCGATCTGCCGCTTCAGAACCCCATCTACGCAACGATCTCCACGGACATGTCGGACATTTTCGCTGCGATCCTTGACCGTGCGCAGACGGGCGAGGCGCAGCTTCGGTTTTCCACCTTCCTGGGCGGCAACGATCAAGAGATGCCTGGCGGCGTTGCCGTAGATGCTGCGGGTCGGATGCATCTCACCGGTTATACCAAGTCGTCCAACTTCCCACACACGGCGGTCAGCCCGGCGCATGGCGGTCTCCTGGATGGTTTCGTAGCCAAGCTGGATCCTGTCACGCCAGCCCTGCTCTTCAGCCGTTTCGTGGGCGGCAGTGGCCGCGATGGGCTGCGCGACATCCTGCTCGACAGCACGGGCAACATCTACGTGGCGGGCGGCAGCGGCTCGGCCAATCTGAGCCTCGTCAGTCCCATTCAGGCTGAGTATAAAGGCGGCGCTGCCAAGGCCGATGAGCCGTATGGGTGGTTGGGAGAAGGAGACGCTCTGGTCGCAAAGTTCGCCCCTGATGGCGCCATGCTCTTCGGCACCTACCTGGGCGGAACCGGCTTTGACATGGCGATGGGCATCTCCCTGGCCGCCAACGGCAAGGTGTATGTCGCAGGAGGCACCAATTCCACGAATTTCTCTACCACGGCAAACGCGCATCAGGGCACCAACGCCGGCAAGTTCGACGCCTTTGTGGTCGCGCTTGGCGGCCTGGCGGCTGAGCCCACCGCCACCCCGACGCCGACCGCCACCCCGACGCCGACCGCTACCCCGACGCCGACCGCTACCTCGACGCCGACCGCTACCTCGACGCCGACCGCCACTCCGACGCCGACCGCCACCTCGACGCCGACCGCTACCTCGACGCCGACCGCTACCTCGACGCCGACCGCTACCTCGACGCCGACCGCTACCTCGACGCCGACCGTCACGGTAACAGTGACCAGGAATACATACCTGCCGTTGGTGCTGCGATGGTGAGCGTAGCGCCGGTCGGCGCTACGGCGGATGAAGGTCAGACGAGCCAGGCACCTGCGCGGTGCCTGGCACGCCTGTGGCGAGATTCAGGACAACGGGCTACACTGTTAGACGCCATAAGGTTGCCGACGACCCGAAAGAGGATGTAGGCTTGGTGCAGGCCGAAAGCCGCGCCCACATAATGTAATTATCAGGATGACCGCAAAAAGGGGGGTATGGAAAAAGTCGGCATCCGTGAACTGAAAGCCCGTGCGTCGGAGCTGGTGCATCAAATATAGGACAACTGCTAAGTAGTTGTCCTATCCATTGCAATAATTTGCCATCTATGGCATAATATTGCTATGGAATTCACCCATCTGATCCAGATTGTTGGCGATGAACCGGTCTTTGAAACCGGCCTGCTCCTGGCTGGCCAGGTGGACCCGCGCGATGTGCGTCGCCAGCTCTCGCGCTGGGTCAGGCCGGGCGGCTCTACTCGCTGCGGCGCAGGCTTTACGCGCTCGCGCCGCCGTTCCAAAAGGTCAAGCCGCATCCTTTCCTCCGAAAAGTAGGACAACTGCTTAGCAGTTGTCCTACGCGCCTTTGCGGTGAAATACCTCCGCCCTCTGACCGCCGTCTGCCCGTTGACGCCCCCCGCCAATCGTTGTACAATGTAGTTACCAGGATGACCACAAAAAGGGGGAGACGTATGGAAAAAGTCGGCATCCGTGAACTGAAAGCCCGCGCGTCGGAGCTGGTGCGCGCGGTGAAGGAAAGCCGCGCGCAGTACATCATCACGCAGCGCGGGGAGCCGGTCGCCGTCCTGCTGCCCGTGGACGCCGTCACCCCGCCGCCCGACCCGGACGAGGTGTGGGCGCGGCTGGAGGCGATCCGCGAGGAGTTGGGCAAGGGCTGGCAAAGCGAGAAGAGCGCGGTGGAAATCCTCTCGGAGATGCGCCGATGAGCAACGCGCTGACCATTGATGCCAGCGTTTTTGTCAATGCGTTCAGCCCCACCGAGGCCGGCAGCGACCAGAGCTGGCGATTTCTGAAAGCGCTCTTTGAAGCAGATGTCCCCGTCGTCGTTCCCACGCTGATGCTGGTGGAGGTGGTGGCAGCGCTGGCGCGTAAGCAGAACAACACCCAGATGGCGTTGGAGTGGATGCGGGAAATTCCACAACTGGGACACATCACCTTCGTCAGCCTCGACGAATCCCTGGCGCAAGCCGCCGCCGAGATTGCCGCGCGCTACCGTCTGCGCGGCAGTGACGCGGTCTATGTGGCGGTGGCGCGACGCTTCGGCGCGACGCTGGTCACGCTGGATGCCGAGCAGCAGGAGCGCGCCGCGGCGCTGGTGCCGGTGCAACGGCCTGAGTAGCACGTCAGGAGCCGGCATGTCCGCGCTCACGCTCACCCTCCTGGGCGCGTTCACCATCACGCTGGATGGGGAACCCGTCACGCGCCTGGAATCGGATAAAGTGCGCGCGTTGCTGGTGCGACTGGCCCTGGAGCCGGACCGCGCCTTTCGTCGCGAGGCGTTGGCCGCGCTCCTGTGGCCGGACGCTGCGCCGTCCAACGCCGCGCAGAGCCTGCGGCAGGCGCTCTACAGCCTGCGCAGGGCCATTGGGGATGCCTTTCTGCTGGTGACGTCCCAGACCGTTCAGTTCCGCGCGACCGCCGATGTGACGATAGATGTGCTCACCTGGCAACGGCTGTGGGACGAGACGCTGCACCATCGCCACCGCCGTCGCGAGACCTGCCGCCATTGCCTGGCCCGGCTGGCCGAGGCGGTCACGCTCTACCGCGGCGACCTGCTGGCCGGCTTTGCGCTCAAGGATTGCCCGGAATTCGATGACTGGGCAGCGGTTGAGCGCGAGCGGCTGCACATCCAGGCCCTGGACGCCCTCACCTGGCTGGCCAACGCCGCCGAACGGCGCAGCGATTATGCGACCGCGCAGACCTGGGCGCAGCACAGCCTGGCGCTGTACGAGTCGCTGCAGGATCAGGACGGGATGACGGACGCGCTGTTGTTGCTGAGCCAGGCCGCGCAGGAGGGCGGCGACCTGCCCGCCGCGCGGCGTTACCTGGAGCAGGCCGCCGCCCACATCCGGGCGACGGAAAACGGCTTCCGCGCGGCGCGGGTGTGGTACCGGCAGGCGTGTATCCTGTTGGCAGAAGGGGAAACCGCGGAGGCGCAGGCCCTACTGGAGCAGACGCTGCGCCATCCGGCGTGCGAACAGGCCATCCGCGAGCGCGCCGCGTCCACGCTGCGCAGCCAGTGAGACACAAACACCACCCCGGCCCCATACCATCAGTTCCGCAGGACCAGCGGCAAATAGACCTTTCTCCGGACGTCTCCGCCCACCACCACTTTCATCCTGATCCTCCTGGGGTGAAGTGGCGCCAACCTAGCCTTACTACCGCACCACCAGCGGCAGGTAGGCCAGGAGCGCGGCGGCAAACTCTGTCCACGCCTCGGCGCTCAGATTGCGGGGGTCGGTCGCGGCCACGCTCACCTGGTGGCCGCCGAGGGCCAGGCCGGCCGTGCTCAGCGCCCCGCGGTACTGGCCAGCCGGCCCTTCGGTGAAGGTCACGGCCCGCACTGCGCCGTCCACCCGCACGGTCAGCCGGCCGGCCAGGCCGGTGACCGCCGCGCCGTTCTCGTCCCAGGCGCGCACGGTGAGCGCGACCGGTTGGCCCGCCTGCACCCGCGCGCCGACCGGCTCCACAGCCAGGCGCAGGCCGAGCACCTGGACAGGGGCCGACGCTGCATCCAGCACGCCGCTCGCGTCCGCAACGCTGACCGACAGCGTCTTGGGGCCTGGCGTCCAGCGCGCCGCGTTCAGCGTCAGCCGGGCCTGGCTGGCGCCCGCGGGGGCGTTGGCGGTCGCCACTCCGCCGCCGAGGGAGAGGCCGGACGGATCGGCCACGGCCCAGGTGAGGGTGATCGGCCGGGCGGTGGCGCTGGTCACGTTCACGTCCAGCGGCACGGCGGCGCTTCCGGCCCGCACGGGCTGGCCGCTGTTGACCGTCAGTCCGGTGATGGCGACGGCCGGCGCGGCGGTCAGCCGGTAGCTGACGGTGAAGCGCATGCGGGTGAAGAGGGTCAGTCCGCCGTCGGCCGCCACCTGTGCGGGCACGGCGGCCAGGGTCAGGATCGTCCCGTCGCCGCGTTCCTGGATCTCCGTGTCGAAGGCGCGGGTCGGATAGCTGTCCAGGAGCATGGGCGCGGCAGCCGCCGTCTGGATGATGCAATCACCGTCGCAGTCCACCCGCAACTGCGCGGTCTGCAGCCGGGCGGGGCCATAAAACTGCGTGACCCGGCCGGCGGTGTCCTCGGTCACCTGAATATTGCTGGCGTCCGGCGGCAGGACGAAGCGCCTGACCACCTGGGGGAGCAAGGGCAGGTCGGGGCCTTCGGCGTAGGTCGTGCCGCCGTTGGCCGGCCGGATGAGCAGCGCGCCGCTGGCGTCGGCGTCCATGCGGAAGTTCGGTGTGTTGATCTCGACGGTGAAGCTGCGGTCGAGGGTGGGGGAAGTGGGACCTAACCCCCCGACCCCCTTCCCTGCCAGGGAAGGGGGAGTGTAGGGGGTGAGGCCGGCCGCCGCATCGGTGGCTTCGCCCGCGCGGGACGCAAGTGCCCCTGCCAGGGAAGGGGGAGCCGCCGTTCCCCTCTCCTCATAGGAGAGAGGGTAGGGGGTGAGGTCGGCCTGGGCCACACTGCCCGCCTCGTGCTGGATGGGCTGGGTGGGGAGGCCCCACAGGATCATGCCGTAGGAGACGCTGCGCGCAATGGGCAGATTGCCGCCGGGGCTGGTCCAGTAGCCGTCCCAGGCGTGGACGAACGCATCCCCCACGGTGGTGTTGCGACCGTCCAGGGCCTCCGCCACGAAGTTGGCAAACAGGTAGTCTGACAGGGCCACAGAGCTGTTGCAGCCGACATTCAGCCACGTTGTGCCTACCTGCGTCCGATGCACCGACTGCAGCCAGCGCGGGATGGCCTTCTGGAACGAGTTCCGGTTGCCGGAAGGAGAGTAGAACGCGGGCGACACGCCGCCTAAGCTCGCCTCCAGCACATAGAGGCGGCCGCCAACGCGCGCCAGCCTGCCGTAGTCGGTGCCGCAGATGTCCCTGCCGACGGCCGTGTGATCGCAGAAGTTGTCCCCGCGGGTGGTCAGCACGGTCAGGTTAGCGACGCGCAGCTCGTCCAGGATAGTCTCCGGCCCCCAGGCGTAGTAGCCGGTGTAGCGGTGATAACCGGGGGGCGGCGGCGTCACGGTCAGGTCGGCCAGCGGGTAGTGGCGGGTGAAGATGGGGGTCCACAGGTTCTCTTCGAGCCAGCTCCAGTGCACCTTATCGTCGGACGGGATGAACAGGGTGGCGTGGCTCTGCGCTGGATCGAGCAGCACCGGCTGCCGATAGGCGTTCAGCCGCCCGATCATGCCCATCGGGATCATGGCGGCCACGCGGCCGACCGCGACCTGCGGCGAGGGTCGCATGACCGCATCCTGGTTGACGTAGTCCACGGTGCCGTAGGGCAGGTCGGTGATGAGGTAGCCCGCAACCAAATCGAGTGGTGTTGGGTTGTCCAAGCCCGGGGCCGCGCCGATGTGCCGGCCTGAGGTGTCGCGGATGCGGTAGAAGGGGATCACGTCGTCCGCACCGATGATGACCACGTCGGCGATGGTGTGCTGGCTGGCGCGGTGCATGCGGGTCAGCGCCTCGTCAATCAGCTTCGCCATGCGGAAGCGGTTGGTGGCCGGATCGTCGCCCGCGAAGGTCAGGCTGGCGTAGTTGACCGGGAAGCCGGCCGCGGTGTTGATGTTCTCCCGCACGTCGTAGACCACCCCCTTGTGCTGCGCCGCGTACTCGACCAGGACGTCGAGCATCTGGTAGAAGTCAATCTCACCGTCCCCGTCGTCGTCCTGGCCGGGGGGCATGCCCGTGTCCAGAAAGCCCTGGTAGAGCGCGGCGATGTCGGTGAGAACCACCAGGTGCGGGTGCGGCGTGACCGTCACGTCCAGGCTGTCCAGCCTCTCGCCGCGATAGTAGAGGTCCGCTGTTTTCACCCCCGCATCGGCCAGGGTCTCCCACCGGCTGTAGACGCCATCCCCCGCGACGATGTCGCCCGCCGTGCCGTCGTCGAACAGGCGCACCGCTCCCGACGCGCCGGTGAGGGTCATGGTGACCTCGTTCGAACTGCGGATCGGTTGGCTAGCTGCATCTTTGACAGTGGCATAAAACAGCACTGTATCGCCGTCCATGACATAGCGGGTCGAGGCGTATAGCTTGCCGCTCACGCCCGTGATCTCCAGCCGGACGTCGTCCAGGGCAACTGTGGCAGACGTGTGACGACAGGAGTGGTCCCAGGATCGACACCGGTCAGCCATGACGTAGTGAATGCGGATTTGACGAAAGGTCTTGATGACCTTCTGTATCTGCTGCTCCGTGAGCGGGGTGGCTACATAAGGGGGTAACTTTGGGACATTCGCAATCTGGTAGAATGCCCAGTCGCCTCCAGTGGTCAGCGGGATCATGGTAGAGCCGGGACTCGTGGCCTGCCACGGCGTACAAGGCAGCGTTCCCGACGGAATCCAATCACGCCCGCTGAATATGATGCAGACACTGAAGAGCATCTCCCCCATATCTCCGCTCCTGTTGTGGACGAACGAAAGTGTCCCGGCGGAGCCGGACAGCTCAGTGACCCATGGTGATTCGAACCTGGCGAAATCTGGAAACCCATCGTCATCATTGGTGAAGCTCTTGTTGATCTGACCGTTGGCCCAAGATGCCGGGCTGGACACCGTGTAAAGGTCTCGGGCCTCCCAGCCCATGTTGTTGGCGTCGAAGGTCCACGTGATCACCCCGGGTGCGGCTATCACGCCCTGCGCACTGTCAGGGGCCGGTGTGAAGTCCTCCCTTGGGGCCTCACCGTTTGTGTGCGTCATGCCCTCAGGAGCCGAAGGCATGGCCGCGACCGAAAGGTTCCATCCCAGCGCCAGAGCCAGCAGCGCCGCCAGGCCGGCCGCCAGGATCACAAGAGCACCGCTTGTTCGCCTGAGCCAAGGCAGGTATTTGCACATTTTACCCTCCTGATCTGTCTCTTTTCATCGCCCCAGCACCAGCGGCAGATACGTCCCCGGCAGCAGGCGCAGGATGCCCCGCACGTTGCCCACTGCCCAGCCGCGGCCCGCGGCATCTACCGTCGCGCCGTAGAGGTCGTCGCCGGTCGGACTGAGCGCAACGCGCCAGGACGCGCCGCGACGCTCCAGGATCACGCCATACTCCCCCATCGCCCAGCCCAGTTCGCGCGAGGCGCTGACCACCGTGTAGAGCTCCGCCTCAGTGGGGCTGGCAACCTGGGTCCACGCGGTCCCGTCCCAGTGCAAGATGGCGCCGTAGTAGCCGACGGCCCAGGCTTCGTAGCCGCCCGCTGCGGCAGGGTTGGGGTTCACTGCCACCGCGTTGAGATAGCCGGTCGTCGGGCTGGTGACCAGGCGCCACTGGCTGCCGTTCCAGCGGATGATGACACCGCCGTAGCCCACGGCCCAACCGTCGCTGGCGGAGATCATGGCCACCGAGCGGAGGATGTAGCCGGTTGGGCTGGCCACCGTGCTCCAGGCGCTGCCGTTCCAGTGTGCGATCTTGACGCCCACCGCCCACACGTCGTTCGCCGCAACGGCCGCCAGCCCAAAGAGGTCGCCCGTCACGGGGCTGGCCACCTTCGCCCAGGAGGAGCCGTTCCAGCGCAGGATGGTGCCCGCATCCCTCACGATCCAGCCGTCGTTGGCGGCCACCATGACCACGGCGTTGAGGTTGTTCGTCGTTGGGCTGGCAAACGGGGCCCAGGCTGCGCCGTCCCACTTGAAGATCTTGCCCTCGTCGCCCACGATCCAGCCCGTCGGCGATGGCTGGCGGGAGGGCGAGAGGGTCGTCGCCACGGCGTAGAGCTCCTCGGTCGCGGCCGTCACCGTCTGCGTCCAACTGCTGCCGTTCCAGCGCAGCATGACGCCGTAGTCGCCCACGGCCCAGCCGTTAGTGCTCGACAGGAAGGTCAAGGCAAGGAGGTTGCGGCCGGTGGGCGTGCTCACCTTGGTCCAGTGGCTGCCGTCCCAGTGCAGCGCCGTGCCGCCATTGCCCACCGCCCAGCCGTCCGTCGCAGACAGAAACGTGATGGCATTCAGGACGTTATGGCAGCCGTCTGGCGCGCCCGCGTCCCAGCAGAACCAACGACCTGCGCCTGGCCCTGCGCCGCCATCCGGCGCAGTAGCGAAGGCCGGCACGCAGAGGGCAGAAGCCAACAAGAGGACGAGCGATAGGGTCGGGGCAAAACACAGCAGGCGAATTCGGGAAGGCATGCGGTTCATGGGTGACCTCCCTGGCGTCGTAATTGTTCCCATCGTACGCCAACCCGCCGCGGCAACCAGGCGCAGGCTGACGCAGTTCTTGTGTGTGACGTGTCGCCACACCCTCTACCAGAGACCCAAAACAGCTGGCACGCTCGCCGCTCACGAACACTCACCTTAGCGCCCAAAGATTGACCCACCCGGCGTCAGGCTGAACTCGAACTCACCCACGGGCGGCTCGGACGGAGGCGAGGCCCCGCTGTCGTTGACGGCGCGCACCCGGTAGGTGTAGTTGCTCGCCGGACTGCCCAACGCCGCATGGTCGAAACTTGTCGTCGTGCGCGTCTCGCATTGGTATGGCGCGGGGTTGGCGCAGTTCGAGCCGGGTGTGAAATAGGAGGCGTTGGCCGCGTACCAGATTTCATAGCCCGTGGCGCCGGCCGCGGCGTCCCAGGTCACGCGCACCTGGCTGCTATTGAGCCCGGCAATGCTGATGCCGGTGACCGCGGCCGGCACAGTGGCGTTGCTGGCCGCCCAGTCGGAGAAGGCGGTCACGCCATCCCGGGTGATGGTGGCGTTGGTGTGCGAAGTCGCCGCGCAGTCCCAGACCTGGCCGGTCCCGGTGTAGCGACAGACCTTATCGCCGGCGTCCGGGGTGAAGGTCGTGGGCAGGGTCAGGTTGACCGTGAAGCCGCTGGCGTCCGTCGCCTTGTCGCCCTGCAGGCCGCGGATCAGCCAGTAGCGGCCGGTCATCAGGCTGGCGGTAGCGTTCGGGTGGTCGAGCGCCATTTCGTCCACGTACAGGTAGGCCAGATTGCCCAACGCAACAATCTGGATGCTCACGCCAGACTGCGCGGGGAAGCTGTAGGCGCTGCCCTGCGCCAGGCTGCCGAGCATGGTCCCGGCTTCGTACGCGCCCATGTCGCAGGTGGCCGTATTGTCGCCGTTCCCGTCGGTAGGCCGCGCCAGGCCATCCAGGTCGGTTGCCGGGCAGCCGGTGTTCGTACCCGCATCGGTCGCGGGCGAGCCGAAGCCGAGGCGCAGGTTGCCGCTGGTCGCATCTATGAAACGCGGGTCGGCGTTGATGTTGCCCGCGCCGGCGTAGCCGCCCTGGATGTCGCTGTAGGTGACCGTGGGAGTGCTGTTATCATCGAAGATTTCCGGCATGGCGGTGGCGCTGTCTCCCCACAGGATGCAGTTCGCCAGCGTGGGGTTGCTTGTGTCGTTGTAGATCCCGCCGCCGACGTACGCGCTGTTCCCGTTGAAGGTGACGTTGGTCAGCGCCGGATCGCCGCGCCAGTTAAACATCCCGCCGCCGCCATAGCTCGCCGTGTTGTCGCTGAAGATCACGTTCGTGAGCGTGGGGCTGCTGTAATACGAGTTGTCCATCCCACCGCCCAGGGTGGCGGCGTTGTGGCTGAACGTAACGTTCACCAGCGACGGGCTGCTTGCGTAGTTGTCCATCCCGCCGCCGCTGCCGGCGCTGTTACCGCTGAAGACCAGGCCGACCAGCGACGGGCTGCTTTGGTAGTTGCTCATCCCGCCGCCCTCGGTAGCCGTGTTCCCGCTAAAGATCAGGTTCGCCAGCGATGGATTGCTGGCGTCGTTGACCATCCCGCCGCCCCAGCGATCCTCGTCGTCCCCATCAGCCTGCCCGCCGGTGATGACGAAGCCGTCCAGCACGGTCGTCGCGCCCAGGCCGCTGCTGCGAACCACGTGAAAGCTGTTGTGGCCCTGGATGTCGGCCGCGGTTTCGGCGATGAAGTTGCCGTCGCCGTTGGCGTCGTCCCCGTCAATGTCGCCGCTGAGGACGGTCAGGTTGGCCCGCCAGTCGCGCTGGCCGCGGCTCGTTTCGGTTCCGGCGAAGCCGCCGTAGAGCGCTACGCCGTTCTTCAGCACGAAGGATGCCGCGCGGTCGGCCGGGTTGGCGGTCGGCTTGTAGACGCCCGCCTTCACCCAGACCTCGTCGCCGCTTATGGCACCCGCCAGGGCGGTATGCAGGGTGCAGGCGTCCGCCCAACTGCCGCAGCTCCCGCTGCCCTGGGCAACCGGGGCAACATGGACCGTCCCGTGAGCGATTTCCTGCACCGTGTAGACCTCGCCGGTCGTGTAGGGTAAGCCGCCGAGGGGATTGCCGGTGCGATCGGCGATGGTCGCGCCGGCGGGGACGTCCAGGCGCAAGGTGCCCGTGCCGCTCCCCGTGGCGGCTGTCACGGTGTAGCTCCGGCCAGAGCCGCTCACGCCGGTCACGCCCGCGCCGCTGAGCGTGCCGCTGACCGCCAGGCTGAAGTCGGAGACGTCCACGTTGATGACGGTTTCGGAGAAGGTGACCTTGAAGCGCACGTTGGGGCCATAGGTCGGGTTGGGGTCGAGGCGGATGATGGAGACGACCATAGGCGGCGTCGTATCCGGCGTTTGAGATTCGTAGGCGCCCATGTCCACCCCAGGGCCGAAGATGCGCAAGCCGTGGTCCAGGTCGTAGGGCAGCGGCTCGGTCGTGTTCCCGTCGCCGTCCAGGTCCAGCGTGTCGGGCGGCACATAACCATCGTACCCGGCATCCACCACCGGGGAGCCGGCCACGGGGCGCAGGTTGCCGGTGCTGGGGTTCGTAAAGATCGGGTTGACCTCGACGTTCCCGCCGCCGTCCGCGCCGCACGGGCTGCTCCAATCGCCTGAACTGCCGCAGGTCTCGATATCGCTGTAGGCGATCCAGACGGTGTTGACGCCCAGGTTCAGGATTTCCTGTTCGCAAGTGAGGCAGTCGGGCGCGATCTCATCCCCCCACATGACGGCATTCTTCAGCGTGAGGTCGCTGTAATAGTTGAGCATTCCACCGCCATCCCCGGCGCTGTTGCCGCCGAAGGTGACGTTGAAGAGTGTCAGGCTGCTGTTGTCGTTGTACATCGCGCCGCCCCGACCGTCCGTCTTGTTGCCGGTGAAGACGACGTTTGCCAGCACCGGGAAGCCGTACGTGGTCACCATCCCGCCGCCGCCATAGTCGGCCAGGTTGCCGATAAAGACCACGTTCGTGACCCGGGGGCCGCAGCCCGCGACGTACATGCCACCGCCGTAGTGAGCGTCATCCGTGGCCTTCCCCGCGGTGATGATGAAGCCATCCACGACGACGGCGGCCACCGTGTCGATGGTCACCACGTGATAGGCGTTGTTGCCGTTGATGCCTTCGGCGTTGACCACGATGCCGTTGGCGTCGACACTGTCATTGCCGTCGATGTCGCCGCTAAGGACGGTGAGGTTCGCCTGCCAGTTGCGCGCGGCGCGGGTGGTCTCCGTGCCGGCGAAGCCACCGTACATCGCCACCCCCTCAGCGAGGTCAAAGGATGCCGCGCGGTCAGCCGGGTTGGGCGTCGGCTTATGGAGGCCGGCCTTCACCCAGATCTCGTCGCCGCTGGTGGCGTTAGCGACTGCGACTGCCAGGGTGCAGGCATCTGCCCAACTGGTGCAGTCGCCGTTGCCCTGGGCCGTCGGCGCGGCGTAGAGCACGCCGGGGTCGGCCTGCACGCTGTCGGGGGTGATCAGTGTGAGTAGAGGCGCCAGGGATAGCGCCGCAAGTAGAAGGGCAATCATCGGGATCAGGGTGCGGGTTCGCTGAGCCATTTTATCCTCCTGTCAGTTCGTCTGAGGCAGCGATGAGCCATCGTGTTCCCGTGGCATCCGGGTCATCTGGCGCAAGAGCGCCAACAGCGCCTCCTCATCGGCGAAGGGATGCTCGTCGGCCTCGCTCACCGGCCGGAGCACGCCGCGCAGCACGTTCGGCTCGTCGGAGGCGACGAGCAGGCGCAGGATGAGGGTGTGGGTGGTGCGCATGGGTTGCTCCAACTGTCGATTACAGGAACAACGCGGCAGACCGGCCGCCAGAATCAAAGGGAGCGCCAGGTTTCGGGATGGATGGCGCTGCATGATGTCTTCCTCATGGTTAGCGCAGCACCAGCGGCAGGTAGGCCAGACGCGCGGTGGCAAACCCCGTCCACGCCTCGGCGCTCAGGTTGCGGGTGTCGGTCGCGACCACGCTCACCTGGTGGCCGCCGAGGGCCAGGCCGGTCGTGCCCAGCGACCCGCGGTACTGGCCGGCCGGCCCTTCGGTGAAGGTCACGGCCCGCACCGCGCCGTCCACCCGCACGGTCAGCCGGCCGGCCAGGCCCGTGACCGCCGCGCCGTTCTCGTCCCAGGCGCGCACGGTGAGCGCAACGGGCCGGCCCGCCTGCACCCGCGCGCTCCCCAACTCCGCAGCCAGGCGCAGGCCGAGCACCTGGATGCTGGCTGAAGTCGCGTCCAACATGCCGCTGGCGTCCGCAACGCTGACCGACAGCGTCTTGGGGCCTGGCGTCCAGCGCGCCGCGTTCAGCGTCAGCCGCACCTGGCTGGCGCCCGCAGGGGCGTTGGCGGTCCCCACCCCGCCGCCGAGGGAGAAGCCGGACGGATCGGCCACGGCCCAGGTGAGGGTGATCGGCCGGGCGGTGGCGCTGGTCACGTTCACGTCCAGCGGCACGGCGGCGGTTCCGACCCGTACGGGCTGGCCGGTGTTGACCGTCAGGCCGGTGATGGCGACGGCCGGCGCGGCGGTCAGCCGGTAGCTGACGGTGAAGCGCATGCGGGTGAAGAGGGTCAGTCCGCCGTCAGCCGCCACCTGTGCGGGCACGGCGGCCAGGGTCAGGACCGTCCCGTCGCCGCGTTCCTGGATCTCCGTGTCGAAGGCGCGGGTCGGATAGCTGGCCAGGGGCATGGGCGCGGCAGCCGCCGTCTGGATGATGCAATCGCCGTCGCAGTCCACCCGCAACTGCGCGGTCTGCAGGGAGACGGGGCCATAAACCTGCGTGACCCGCGCGGCGGCGTCCTCGGTCACCTGAATGTTGCCGGCGCCTGGCGGCAACACGAAGCGCCTGACCACCTGGGGGAGCAAGGGCAGGTCAGGGCCTTCGGCGTAGGTCGTGCCGCCGTTGGCCGGCCGGATGAGCAGCGCGCCGGTCGCGTCGGCGTCCATGCGGAAGTTCGGCGTGTTGATCTCGACGGTGAAGCTGCGGTCCAGGGTGGGGGAAGCGGGACCTAACCCCCCGACCCCCTTCCCCTTCGACAAGCTCAGGGCAGGCTCTGCCAGGGAAGGGGGAGCCGCCGGGTAGGGGGTGAGGTCGGCCTGGGCCACACTGCCCGCCCCGTGCTGGATGGGCTGGGTGGGCAGGCCCCACAGGATCATGCCGTAGGAGACGCTGCGCGCAATGGGCAGATTGCCGCCGGGGCTGGTCCAGTAGCCGTCCCAGGCGTGGACGAACGCATCCCCCACGGTGGTGTTGCGGCCGTCCAGCACCTGGTTCACGAAGTTAGCAAACAGGTAGTCTGACAGGGCCACAGAGCTGTTGCAGCTGAAGTTCAGCCATGTTGCGCCTACCTGCGTCCGATACACCGACTGCAGCCAGCGCGGGATGGCCTTCTGGAACGGGTTCCGGTTGCCGGAAGGAGAGTAGAACGCGGACGACAGGCCGCCTAAGCTCGCCTCCAGCACATAGAGGCGGCCGCCGACGCGCGCCAGCCTGCCGTAGTCGGTGCCGCAGATGTCCCTGCCGACGGCCGTGCGATGGCAGTAGTTGTCCCCGAGGGTGGTCAGCACGGTCAGGTTGGCGACGCGCATCTCATCCAGGATAGTCTCCGGCCCCCAGGCGTAGTAGCCGGTATAGCGGTGATAACCGGGGGGCGGCGGCGTCACGGTCAGGTCGGCCAGCGGGTAGTGGCGGGTGAAGATGGGGGTCCACAGGTTCTCTTCGAGCCAGCTCCAGTGCACCTTATCGTCGGACGGGATGAACAGGGTGGCGTGGCTCTGCGCTGGATCGAGCAGCACCGGCTGCCGATAGGCGTTCAGCCGCCCGATCATGCCCATCGGGATCATGGCGGCCACGCGGCCGACCGCGACCTGCGGCGAGGGTCGCATGACCGCATCCTGGTTGACGTAGTCCACGGTGCCGTAGGGCAGGTCGGTGATGAGGTAGCCCGCAACCAAATCGAGTGGTGTTGGGTTGTCCAAGCCCGGGGCCGCGCCGATGTGCCGGCCTGAGGTGTCGCGGATGCGGTAGAAGGGGATCACGTCGTCCGCACCGATGATGACCACGTCGGCGATGGTGTGCTGGCTGGCGCGGTGCATGCGGGTCAGCGCCTCGTCAATCAGCTTCGCCATGCGGAAGCGGTTGGTGGCCGGATCGTCGCCCGCGAAGGTCAGGCTGGCGTAGTTGACCGGGAAGCCGGCCGCGGTGTTGATGTTCTCCCGCACGTCGTAGACCACCCCCTTGTGCTGCGCCGCGTACTCGACCAGGACGTCGAGCATCTGGTAGAAGTCAATCTCACCGTCCCCGTCGTCGTCCTGGCCGGGGGGCATGCCCGTGTCCAGAAAGCCCTGGTAGAGCGCGGCGATGTCGGTGAGAACCACCAGGTGCGGGTGCGGCGTGACCGTCACGTCCAGGCTGTCCAGCCTCTCGCCGCGATAGTAGAGGTCCGCTGTTTTCACCCCCGCATCGGCCAGGGTCTCCCACCGGCTGTAGACGCCATCCCCCGCGACGATGTCGCCCGCCGTGCCGTCGTCGAACAGGCGCACCGCTCCCGACGCGCCGGTGAGGGTCATGGTGACCTCGTTAGAACTGCGGATCGGTTGCCTCTTGTCGTCCTTGAGGGCTGCATAGAACAGGATCGTGTCCCCGTCCTGGGCGTAGCGGGTCGAGGCGCCCAGCTTCCCGGTGGCGGCGGTCACCTCCAGCCGGACGTCGTCCAGGGCGATCGTGGCGGTCGTCAGGCACGATGTCTGGGGAGTAGGGCACAGGCTGGTCATGGTGATGTAGTGGATGTCAATGTAGCGAAAGGCTTTGAGAATCTCCTTGATCTGCTGCTCGGTGAGCGGCGTGGCGGTGTAGGGCGGGTAGAACGGGATGCTGATGTACTCGTAGACCCCCCATTCGCCGGCCGTGGACAACGGGATGGTGACCGTGCCGGGGGTCAGCGGCCGCCACGGCGTGCAGGGCAGCGTGCCGAGCGGGATCACGCCCGGCGTGCTGAAGCGCAGGCAGACACTGAACAGCACCTGGCCGACCATCGTGCCGCTCCGGCTGTGTGTGAACGAAATCGAGCCGGCCGTGCCCGACAGCGCAGGATCGAGCCGCGGGGACTCGAACTTGGCGAAGTCCACGGGCTCACTCGACCCGCGATTGGTGAAGCTCTGGCTGATCCGTCCGTCCGCCCACGGCGCAAGATGATAGTCCCCGTAGACGTCACGGCTCCGCCAGCCCATGTTGTCCACGTCGAAGGTGTAAGTAACGACCCCGGCATTCCAATCCTGGGGCAGAGCGGAGGCCGCTGCGATGTCCGCGAGCTCCGTGAGGGCCGAGGCTTCAGCGTCAGATGTCGGCGGCGGCCCCGATGTCTGCGCCCCGGCGTCGCCGATCAGTGCGAGGGTCAACCCTGCGGCCAGCAGCACCGCCAGGCCGACCGCCAGGATCACGGGGAACGACAGGTTTCGGGATGGATGGCGTGACATGATGTCCTCCTTATGGTCGCCGCAGCACCAGCGGCAGATAGATGCGCTCGCGCGCTGTGGGCGTCAACGTGGGTGTGGTGGTGCGCGTTGGCGTCAAGGTGGGCGTGGCAGTGCGGGTCGGTGTCGGCGTCAGGGTAGGCGTGGCGGTGGGCGTCGCAGTCGGCATCGGCGGCAGGTCGGCGATTGCGTACATCAGGTCGCGCAGATACGTGTTGTAGTAGGCCAGGGCGGGCCGGCCTGCCACTTCGGCCAGCGAGCCCCAGCCGCCCCGGTACTGGGCCGTCAGCGTTTCGGCCGCGCCCCAGGCGTCGCCATTGGCATCCGTCGCCCAGATGAAGCGAGTCGTTTCGTCCTCATCCTCGTAATAGCCGATGGCCGGCCGGCCTTGTATGACGGCGAGGGAGGGGTTGTAGACCACTTTTTTGCCGCTGTCCAGGACTTGCGGCGCGCCCCAGGTCGCGCCGTTCACGTCGTTGGCGCGCACGTAGCGCAGTTGGTCGTTCTCGGCGTCAATGTGGGCGATGGCGGGCCGGCCGTTCACCACGGCCAGCGAGGAGAAATAGCCCCCGAACACCATGCTGTCCGCAATCACCGGCGTGCCCCAACTGGCGCCGTCGGCGTCGTTCGCGCGCACGTACATCAGCACTGCGTCGTAACCGTCCACGTAGCTGATGGCCGGCCGGCCGTTCACCACTGCCAGGCCAAGCCCTTCGTCAACATAGATGGATTGGTCGACGCGCACCGGCGCACCCCAGGTTGAGCCGGCCGCATCGTTGGCGCGCACGAACCAGATATGATCGTGCATGCGCTCCAGGTGGGCGATGGCCGGCCGGCCGTTGACCACGACCAACTGTGGGTAGGCGCCGGACCAATCCGTGCTCTGCACCGTGATCGGCGCACCCCAGCTTGTCCCATCAGCATCATTAGCGCGTACGTACTTGAGGTCGTCGTTGCCGACATCCCAGTAGGCGACTGCCGGCCGGCCATCCACCACGGCCAGGGATGGCGTGTCGCCGACGTTGCCCGCGCTGTCCAGCGTGCGCGGCGCGCCCCAGCTCAGGCCGGCTGCATCGTTGGCGCGGATGTACTTGAGATCGCCCCGGGTGGTGTCGTAGTAGGCGACCGCCGGCCGGCCGTTCACCACGGCCAATGACGCCTCAGCGCCGACATCGCCCGCGCTGTCGAGGGTGCGGACCTGCCAGGTCAGCGTGGCCGGGGCGGCCTCGGATACGCTGCCGATGCTAGTAGGCCGCGCCTGAGCGCCCATCTGTACCAGCGGCAGGTAGATGCGCTTGCGCGCGGTGGGTGTGGGTGTGGCTGTGTGCGTTGGCGTCGAGGTTGATGTCGGTGTGAGCGTGGCAGTGGCCGTGGCTGTGGGCGTCGGCGTCGGGTCGGCCGCGCGCCAGGCGATGCCAAACGCGTAGTAGTTCACCCTGACGCCGCCGGGGTACGGCATGTCATGCGTGTAGATGTAATGCGCGACGTCCTGGGTATACGTAAAGAGGAACTGTCTATTCTGGCTTGGTACAGTCGTAAAACCCGGCACACCAACGTAGTTTTTTCCCTCGATGCTCAGCACGTAGAGAGTCCCATCCGCGCCGATCTCAATTGCCCAATTCAAGCCCCCGTAAAAGCCCAAGATGGCAGTAAACACCTCGCTCCCCGGCGGCGCGGCAGCGACCTGGTTGTAGAACGCGTCGGAGATGATGCCGTTGGATTGAGACTTGAGATACGCCAGGACCTGGAGCAAGGTTTCGCTGCCATGCCCCTGGGCAATCAGCCAGTCTATGAGCCGTCCAGGCGCTTCGTTGCTGATGATGAAGGTCGTCACGGTCTGGACGTCCGTCGGGTACACGATGCCATGCTCAGCCAATGCCCGCTCTTGACGGGTGGGAAGCGCGGCCTGAACGGGGTGAGCGATCAGCACGACCGCTGCCAGCAGTAAGCCGAGAGCGTTAGCAAGAAGGAGGAAACCCGGTTTGGTTGTCATTTACCTTCCTCCGTTGAAAATGGTTCTGTCCAGCGGTCAGTTCGTCTGAGGCGGCGATGAGCCGTCGTTTTCCCGTGGCATCCGGGTCATCTGGCGCAAGAGCACCAACAGCGCCTCCTCATCGGCGAAGGGATGCTCGTCGGTCTCGCTCACCGGTCGGAGCACGCCGCGCAGCACGTTCGGCTCGTCGGCGTCGACGAGCAAGCGCAGGATGAGGGTGCGGGTGGTGCGCATGGGTTGCTCCAGAACCGGTCTTGTGTAGGTCGTATCTCTCTTGTAGCACGGGCGACTGACGGAGGACTGACGCGGTGGGGGGGGCCGCCGGTGGGCGGAAGATGGGCGCGCAACGGTGGAGGCGCCGGTGGGCGGTGGGCGGAAACCAACGGCCGGTGGTTCCCAACCACCGGCGGCCCGGCGGCCTTCCACCTGCCTCAGCCCGCCGTTTCCAACGGCGGGCGGCTAACGGCGGCGGGCGGCCTCATTCTTCGCGCACCTGCGCATACAACTGGCGGAGCTCCCGCTGCGGCGCAATGCCCAGCTCCTCGCGCAGCGTACGCTCCAGCTCCCGGTACAGACGCAGCGCGCCGACGCGATCCCCTAACGCCAGGCAGGCTTGCATGCCCAGCAGCACGGCATCTTCCTGCCACGGATCCTGGGCCAGGGCGCGGCGGCAGGCATCCAGCGCCTCGGCGGGACGGCCGGCGGCCAGGCGTTGGCGCGCGGCGGCGATCGCGGCCTGCACGTAGAGCTGCGCCAGCCGCTCGCGCTCGGCCGCGGCCCAGTCGGCGTAGCGGTCAGCGGGGAAAAGGTCGCCCGTGTAGCACGCCAGCGCCGCCTCCCACTCGCCCGCGCGCACGTGCGCCTCGAACGCCTCGAAATCTATCGAGGAGCCGGGGGGCAGGCGCAGGCGCAGCCGGCCGGCCTCCACCTCCAGGTAGCGGGAGGGGAACTTCTCGGGCAGGTCCGGTTCCAGGGCGCGGCGCAGGGCTGAGGTGGCCTGGTGGAAGAGGGGCTGCGCGGCAGCGGGGGCCTTGTCCGGCCAGAACGCTTCGATGACTTGCTCCTGGGCCAGCGAACGGCCCGGGCTGATCAACAGCAGGCGGAACAGCTCGCCGGCCCTGCGCTGGCGCCAGGCCTCCTCAGGGATGGCGCGGCCCCCCTGGCGCACCTCGAAGCGTCCCAGGCCCGCGATGATCAGCGGCGGCGGAGGCACGCGCGCCAGATCGGCCAGCAAGGCCGCTGACAGCGCCGCCACAGCCGGATCGGCCGCGCGGAGATGGGCGGCGACCAGGGGAAAGGCCAGGGCGCGCTCATGTTCCAGCAGAAAGGTATAGCCGCCGGCCGTGATGCGGCGGGCGGCATCCGCCCAGGCAGGCGCCGCGTCGCTGCGCCGCTGGGCATGCAGCAGAGCAGCCAGCAGCAGGGCGGCGCAGGCAGCATCGAAGGCAGCAGCCAGCGGGTCGAGCAGCGCCAGCGCGGCACGCAGATCCGCCTCGGCCCCCGCGGTGTCCCCCTGCAGCCACGCGGCCCGACCGCGCTCGCAGAGGCACTGCCCCTGGCGTTGGCGGTAATCCCCGCGGCGGGCCAGGGTCAGGGCGTCGTCGGCCCAATGCCATGCGTCCGCTGCATGACCGGCCAGGCGGTGATAGCGGCTGGCCGCCAGCCGCACCTCGATGCTCAGCGGCGGATCGCCTGCCTCGGTGATGATCTGGCGCGCGATGGTCAGATGGTCGGCCGCGCGTGCCAGGTCGCCGTCGTCCAGCGCCAGGCTGGCGTGGATGAGATGATAGTAGGCGCGAGCCCCTGCCCTGGGCGCGGCGTCTGTGGCCTGGTACAGCAGGTCGAGCGCCTCGCGCGCGCGCTGACGTCGGCCGGTGAGCTGGCAGTTGAGCGCAATGGTGATCAGCGGAAAGCGTTGCCAATCGGTCAAGCCGTGGTGCAGCGCGATGGCGAGCGCTTCCTCGTCCGCGGCCAGCGCCAGGTCGAACCGGCCGGTTGACAGGTAGACGCCGCAAGCCAGGTTGTGCAGGGCGCGAAAGTGGAGGAGATGATCGCCCAGGATGCGGGCCAGGCCGGCGGCCTGGCGGTAGTACCCTTCGGCCTCGGCCTGGCGATCGGTCTCGGCTGCGCACATGCCCAGCATCAGCAGCGCCTCGGCGCGGGCGGTGCTCTCCGGGCCTGCCAGCGCCAGCGCTTCTTGCGCCAGCGCTTCCGCCTGCGCCTCCTGGCCCAGGCGGAAGCGGTAGCGGGCCACGGCGACCAGCGCTGAGGCAGTCGCGCGTTCCTCCCCACCGACGCGCGCTGCGTCCAGCGCCTGCTGCGCCGTACGCAGCGCGGCGGCAAAGTCTCCAGAGCGCTCCTGGGCCAGGCTTTGGGCGATCAGGCTGGCAACCGACGGACAGGTGTCCATGACAGATCCTGTGGCGGGGAAGGAAGACCTCCGAGCATCTCTACGTGTGATAGATCTCCTGCGCATCGTGTGGCAGCTGTTGCACATGCCGCAGGTACGCGCTCACCCGCGCATCGTCGCCACCCGGATAGTCATAGCCGAAGCGCGCGGCCACGCGCAGGGCGGTGAGCCTGAAGAGCTCACACATGGCGTACAACGCCGCCCAGGTGCGCTCGTAGTCTGCATCGGCGGTCGAGCATCTCTTGTTCGCTGCGCATGGTTACCTCGTCGTCTTATGGATGCTCATGGCGCTTCACTCTATCTTCTCACTCGTGGCATAGAGGGCCAGGATCTGCCCGGCGTAATCCTGGATGCTGCGCCGCAGCGCCCACGGCGCCAGCACCTCGACCCCGCGGCCGAAGCCCAGGAGCCGCGCCCGCGCAGCTTCCAGCGACTCAAAGGGGAGTTGCAGCGTGATCCACCCCTCCGCATCGGGCGGCCCGGCCTGGGCGATCTGCTCCCGGATGGCGTCGCCGAAGTGAGCCGGCAGCTCGGGCAGGAAGCCCGGCGCAACGCGCACGGTGACGACGTAGCTGGCGCGGCTCACCTGCCGCGCCGCGCACCACGCCTGCCAGAAGGCCGCCAGGTCGAAGTCCGCGGGCCGCGCGAAGGTCTCGTCGGTCAGCCGTGCAGCGAGCAACGCGGCCACACGCTGGACGCGCAAGGCGTTCTTGACCGCATACACCAGATGCCAGTCGCCTGCTTTCGCCACCAGGCTGTACGGGTCCACCGTCTGTGTCATCGGGACGGCCAGGGGGCCGATGCGGTAGGCGATGTGGAGCCGCCGATCCTCCCACACCGCCCGGTGCACGGTCGCCAGGTGCGGCGTGGACCCCTCCGCCTGGTCCCAGCCGACCGCGTCCAGCAGGAAACGCTGGCGCACGCGCCCCTCGTCGTCGCGGCGGGCGCTGGGGAGCGCGGCCGCCAGCTTGCGCAGCGCGGCGCCCAGGTCGCGGCCCACCCCCAGGTCGGCCAGCGGCCGGGGGATGTTGAGCATGAAGAGCGCCCGCGCCTCGCCCTCGGTCAGGCCGGTCAGGGTGGTGCGGTAGCTGTCCAGCAGGCTGAAGCCGCCGCCCGGCCCCGGTTCGCCGTAGACCGGCACGCCGGCCGCGCTGAGGGCATCAATGTCGCGGTAGATCGTCCGCTCGGAGACCTCCAGCTCGCGCGCCAGCCTCGGCGCGGTCATCCGCCCGCGGGCTTGCAGGAGCATGAGCAGGGAGAGAAGCCGATCAGCGCGCATAGTAGCGTCATTCTACCACAAAAACCCTGACAGGAGATGTCAGGGGAGGGATGATAGAATTCCCTCATCCTTCGCATGCCAGGCACTTCCGAAGTGCCTGGCATGTAGGGGAGTACCCGGACGTGCCAGGCACTTCTGAAGTGCCTGGCACGTAGGGGAATATGGTCAGCAAAGGAGACACCCCTATGACCGATCTCGCCGTCCGCATCGTCAAACTCGAACCGCTGCGCGTCGCCAGCTTCCACGGCTTCGGCCCGAGCCCGGAGCGCCTGGCCGCGGAGAAACTGGCTGCCTGGGCCGGGCCGCGCGGCTACCTGGCCGACCGGACTCACCACCGCATCTTCGGCTTCAACAACCCGAGCCCTTCGGCCGGCAGCCCGAACTACGGCTACGAATTCTGGATCGTCGTGGGCCCGGAGGTGGAGGCGGCGCCGGAAGTCCCTGTGCTGGACTTCGCGGGCGGCCTGTACGCGGTCACGCGCTGTCAGGGGGTCGAGAACATCGGCCCGACCTGGGGCCGGCTGGTGCAGTGGCTCAGTGATAGCCGCTACGGGCACGCCGGGCATCAATGGCTGGAGGAGCACCTCAACCCCGTGTTCCCGGCGGCGGACGAGGAGTTGCTCCTCGACCTCTACGCGCCGATCGCAGGGTAGGAGGCGACCATGTCAGCGTTCGTTGTTCCCGGCATCCTCTTCGTCCTGACGTTGGGGTTGGGCTTCTGGCTGAGCCGGGCGGGCCAGCCGTACAACGGCCTGCTCTTCAACGGCCATAAGCTGATCGTTCTGGGAGGCGTCGTGGTCACGGCCGTCCAGCTTGTCAGGATCCTCAGGGGCGCCGACACGTCGGTGCTCTGGATCGCCGTGCTGGCGCTTGCTGCGCTCTGCGTGCTGGCTCTGTTCGTCAGCGGCGGGCTGATGAGCGCGGGCAGGCTCGATCACGCGCTGCTGCACACGATCCACCGCATCGCGCTGGCCGCGCTGGTCATCCTGGCGACAGCATTCCTGCTGCGCGGGCTCGCTCCGGCAGTCTGAGGGGCCCCCTGCGCCCCTTACGGCTTTCCCCAGGAGGGCGCGGCTTCCCGCACTACCCGGTAGCGCAGCCACACCCGGCCGCCCGGCTCTACCTGGGCCGAGATCAGGTAGAGCCGGGCGGGCGCCTCGTCTACGGCGTGGGCACGGTCGAATCGTACAGCGGGCCGCCGTCCACTGCGGGCCTGGCCTGGTCGTGCGGCACACTGACGAGCACATCGCCCGTGCAGGTGCTGCCATGCCCGTCACCGGCCGTGAAGTAGACGTGATAGACACGGCCGTCGCCGTTGCCCAGCTTCTCGGCCCGCAGCTCAGCGGTGGAGGTGCCGACCCCCTTGCCATCCGGCGCGGAATTGCCCTTGCCGACCGGCTCATCCTGCCGGATGCCGGTGATGATCAGGATCAGGGGGTCGTCATCGGCATCGGCAACGCCGCCGAGGCTCACCCGCACGAACTTGTTGTTCGGGGGCCACAGGAGGGCCGGGCTGGCCGCGGCTGCGCTGCAATCGGGCGCGTGGTTAAGCACGGTGACGCGCACGCTGTTCTGACCACTGTCGCCGTCCGCATCGGTCACCGTGAAGGTCAGGTTGTAGTCGCCTGCAGCGGCAAAGGTCACGGTGGCAGTCACCGCTTCATCGTAAGCGGCCGTTCCGCCGGTGTCGGCCACCCCATCACCGTCCAGGTCCCAGGCCCAGGCACGGAAACCCGGCCTTCGTCGTACTGGCCATTCGACCAGCGTCCCGTCGTTACAATGACATCAGCATAACTGTCGCCGTTCACATCGCCCGCTGCGGCCACACTGCTGCCCAGATTGCAATAATAGTTGTCACATGCGGGATAGCTCCCTGCGACCGTCCATGTCGGTATCGGGTTCAGGCCAGATGCCGAGCCGAGAAACAGATAGGCACGGCCGTCGTGCGACCCGCTCGGGCCGCGATAGTACGGCGCGCCGGCCACCACATCGTCATAGCCGTCACCGTTGACGTCCCCCACGGCAGCCAGGGCCGCGCCCAGGCCCGCCAGGTAGGTGCTGCCGTAGAGGCTTGTGTTTGGGACAGGGGGCAGCAAGGTGACCGGACCCCATGGGAAGACGGCCGATAAGCCGGAAGCGACCAGATTGCCCGGCAGCCACGCCGTGGCGCCAGACAAAAGGATCGCCAGCGCCACTGTGATACGAAACAGGCTTCTCATAGCACACCCTCCTTGATGCGTGGTTTTTGACACGACAGCCGTCGAGGGGCAGGCGCCGTCCGGCACAGGGGAGGTTCAATATGAGTGGCACTCTGCGCGGAAAACGCATGGAGCGATCAGCAACTGTTGTCTATCAAGAAGACGTTCGACGAGCCGAAAAGATATGGCCTGAGTAGCTCGAACACGTCCACCTCACGCGACACGGCCAGGCGGCCGTCCACGGAAGCCTCGTTGAGCACAACGACCCTGGGTCACCTCCGAAGCATAACGGATGTCATTACAAGAACCGGCACAACAGGGCAGCGACGCGCGGCAGGGGCAGGGCTTCGACCACGACCCCGCCGCGGCCGACGGTGGTGGTGGCCATGCATAGGGCATTGTAGATCGCCTCTTCGGTCGCCTCGATCGCCGCCAGGAACAGGGGCGAGAGGAGCGCGTTGGGCAGCTCGGCCACGGAAGCAAGCTGGCTCCGGCGCTCCGGGGTGCGCCGCACCGCTTCGGCGGCCGAAAAGGCGATGGCATAGTCGCCCGATCCGTCTGCCAGCGCGGCGCCGGTGCGCGCCAGGCCCGCCAGCCCGCGCCGCGCCAGCCGGGCCAGGTTGCGATCGGAAAGGGGCGCATCGGTCGCGAGCACGATCATGCACGATCCGTCCGCGTCCCCGCGTTCCACGACCTCTCGCAAGTAGTAACGGCCTAACAGCCTCCCGATGGGCACGCCCGCCATGTGCAGCACGCCGCCGAAGTTGGCCTGCACCAGGGCGCCGACCGTGTAGCCGCCCAGCTCCCCCGGCAGGCGCCGCGAGCTGGTCCCGATGCCCCCCTTCCAGCCGAACGCGACCGTCCCGGTCCCGGCTCCCACGCACCCCTCGGCCACCGGCCCCTCGTGCGCGTCGGCAAGCGCGGCCAGCACGTGTTCCACGGTGACGGCACGCCGACGGATGTCGTTCAAGCGGCTGTCGTTGGTCTCACCCACCACCGTGTTGACCGAGACCACCCCCTCGTTGCCGGGATAGGCCAGGGTCCAGATGATGAGCGCGGCCGCAGCTTCCGGGACGGCCAAAGTGTTGGTCAACACGATGGGGGTCTCGATCTCTCCCAGCTCGACCACCTGCGTGCTGCCCATCAGCTTGCCGAACCCGTTGCCCACGGCAATGCCCGCAGGGACCCGCTCCTGATAGGGATTCCCCGGATGGGGCAGGATGGCGGTCACGCCGGTGCGGATGGCATCGCCGATGACCAGGGTGGTGTGGCCGACGCGCACCCCTGGCACGTCGGTGATGCAGTTGCCGGGGCCGGCCGGCAGGACGCCCACTGCGATGCCCAACTCACGGGCGCGACAGGGGCCCAGGGCACCGGTTTCATGCCCGGTCATGCTCCCTCCCTGCCCCACGGCCCCGGTGCAAGCCCCTACCGTCAGTATCCGCCCAGGCGATGGACGATGTCAGCCGTCCGCTCGTAGAGCAGGCGATAATCGGCGTAAAGCGAATCGTAGACCGCCTTGCGCTCGGGGTTGGGCCGGATTTCAACGCCGGGCTTCACCCAACGGGCCAGGTCGCTGCGCTGCAGCAGGCCCGCCGCAAGGCCGGCGAGGAACGCGTCCCCATAGCTGGCACCGATGGTCAGGCCCGGCACCTCCTGGGAGATGCCCGCCGCGTCCGAGACGATCTGCAGCCAGGTGGTGCTCTTGGTGCCGCCGCCCACCGCCACCACGCGGCGCACATCCGCGCCGATGGCCTGGAAGGTCTCGATGTTGTGGCGGATGCCGAAGGCCACACCTTCCAGCACGGCGCGGTACAGATGGCCGCGCTTGTGCGCCAGGGTCAGGCCGGCGAAAACGCCGCGCGCCTGCGGGTCGTTGATGGGGGTGCGCTCGCCGCTGAAATAGGGGAGCAGCAGCAGGCCGTTGGCGCCCGGCGGGATGGTTTCGGCCTCCGCAAACAGGGCAGCGTAGTCGCTCTGGGGGGCAAGCTCGTCGCGGAACCAGCGCGTCAGCGAGCCGGTGGTGGCCATGCCTGCCGCCAGGTTGTACTGGCCCCGGAAAGCGCCCGCCACCGTCCACAAGCGCGGGTCGGGATGGGGGGCATCTTCGACCAGGATGAAGAAGGCCGTGGAACCGTACATGATCATCAGGTCGCCGGGCTGGACCACGCCGACGCTGATGGCTTCGCTCAGGGCGTCCACCGCGCCTACTGCCACAGGGGTGCCGACTGCCAGGCCCGTCTCCTCCGCCCCGGCGCGGCTTACCCGGCCGGCCAGCTCATCGCTCCAGCCCAGCCGGGGGAGCTTCTCCAGTTCCACCAGCCCCGCCGCAAAACGGTCCGACCACTCCAGGGTGCGGATGTCCATCAACGGCATGTAGTGGCTGGCGGTGTGCCGGTCAATGACCTTTTCACCCGTCAGGCGCAGGATCAGGTAGCTGGAGGCAGTGGTGATATGGGCGGTCTGGCGCCATAGCTCCGGCTCGTTGTTCTTGAACCACAGGATCTTCGGCCCGACCGCCTGGCTGGTAAACGCCATACCGGAAAAGTCGTAGATCGCCTCTTCGCCCCACCTCCGGTTGAGGTCGGCGATCTCGCGGCCAGCGCGCGCGTCCACGCCGTAGAGCAGGCCGGGCCGCAGCGGGCGATCGCGGGCATCGAGCGGCAGCATGCACGGACCGATGGCACTGACCGCAACGGCAGCCACATCCTCGCCCCGGTACGGATCGCCGTCCAGCAGCTCGCGGCAGAGCTTGACCACATCGCCCCACCAGACAGCGTCGGCGTCCTGTTCGGCCCAACCGGGATGCGGGATGGACATCTCATGCTCAACCACGGCACTCTTGACCAGCGTGCCGTCCGTTTCCACCAGCACCCCCTTGCTCGAGTAGGTGCCCACGTCAATGCCGAGAAGAAGTTTGCTCATGTTTATCCCCCGTCCGCGGTGATCATGGCGTGGAGTGTAGGACAGAACAACGGCCTTGTCAAACAGGCAGGCCAGACTGCAGGGCCGACGCAATTGACAGATCGGGCATGGATGTGCTATCTTAGCGCCATCCGGTGCAAAGCTCGTCATCATGAGCGGCGCCGGTTGCCGAGGAATGCTTCGATCCCGCTTTTGATTCCAGCTCTCAGGACAAGGAGGTGCCAGCCTGCCGAAACGTCCGCAGACCCGTTTCACCTTGATCTTACTCTTTCCATCGTCAACAGACCTTACTCAGGAGGAAAAAGCCATGAATCTCAAGAAGTTTTCGGTTGTTGCGTTTCTCGTCTTGCTGGGCACAGCGCTGGTGCTGTTCGGATGCGCGCCGGCTCCCCAGGTGGAAAAGGAGCTGAACGTGCTCTGCACCCCGCAAGAGGAGTGGTGCCAGGGCATGAAGCAGGAGTTCGAGGCCAAGACCGGCATCACCGTCAACTATGTGCGCATGTCCAGCGGTGAGGCGCTGGCCCGGATTCGCGCCGAGAAGGATAACCCGCAGTTCGACATCTGGTGGGGCGGCCCCATTGACAGCTTCATCGCAGCCAAGGCGGAAGGGCTGTTGGAGCCGTATAACTCGCCTAACTACAAGAACCTCCTCGACCCCGCCAAGTACAAGGATGCGGACAACACCTGGGCCGGCATCTACGTGGGGTCGCTGGGCTTCTGCACCAACAAGGACTGGCTGGCTAAGAACCCCGGCGTCCAACCCCCCACCTCGTGGGACGATCTGCTGAAACCCGAATTCAAGGGGCAGATCATGGTCGCGCATCCCTCGACCTCCGGCACCTCTTACACCGCCCTGGCCACCATCCTCCAGCTCAAGGGGGAACAGGCAGGGTGGGAGTACATCCGGAAGTATGCGGGCCAGGTGAGCCAGTTCACCAAGAGCGGCGCGGCGCCGGCCAAGTTCGTCGGCCAGGGTGAGGCGGGGGTCTGCATCGTCTTCTCCCACGACATCGTGAACGAGATTGACAACAACAAGCTGCCGTTGGTGCTCACCTTCCCGCAGGAAGGCACCGGTTACGAAATCGGCGGCATGGCCCTGATCAAAGGGGCCAAGCACCCCAACGCTGCCAAGATGTGGTTCGACTGGGCGCTGACGGCCGAAGCGCAAAAGCTAGGCCCCAAGTACAAGGCCTACCAGGCGCCGACGGTCAAGGACGTCCCCCTGTCGCATCCTGAGCTGCTGCAGGTGAAGTTGATCAACTACGACTTCCAGTGGGCGGGCACCAACAAGAAGGCGATCGTTGACAAGTTCACCAACGAGATCGCCGCAGCCGACAAGCTGAAGTAATCCGGGCACGGAAGACTCAACAGATCACGAATCTCACGCAAAGGCGCAGAGAGCGCGCAGGGCCCCGGATTTGCCTGGCATCTTTGCGCCTTTGCGTGAGCTAAACCTGAACGCGTATCCTTCGGCTCCTTCAGCCAGGAGGGAATCAGATGGCCGTTACCGCACCTTTGCCCCGGCGGTCCCCGGCCGCGGGCATCGTCCGCTCGCTGCAACGCCGCACGCGTGAGTTCACCCTGATCGGCCGCGATCCGGTCCTGATGATCGGCCTGTTATACTGCGGCATTTTCCTCTTCATCTTCATCATCTATCCGCTGTTTCGCGGCACGGTCAACGGCTTCCTGGAGCCCGGCCAGAACACCCCCTGGTTCACCCGGATCAGCTTCAAGTACATCGCCCGTTATTTCGATTCCTACTACGGGCCGTTCAACCGGCAGGTGTTCTTGAACACGCTGATCATGGGACTGTTGACGGCCACGGGCGGGACGATGTTGGGGTTCATCTTCGCCTACACCATGGTGCGCTGCAACCTGCCGGCCAGGGGCCTGATCCACCTGCTGGCCCTGGTGCCCACGGTGTCACCGCCCTTCGCCATCGCGCTGAGCACCATCCTGCTCTTCGGCCGCAACGGCCTCATCAGCCATAAGTTGCTGGGCCTCCAGTTCCCGCCCGGGTCCAACGACATCTACGGTATGGACGGCCTGGTTTTTGTCCAGATCATCACCTTCTTCTCGGTGGCGTATCTCATCATCCGGGCCATGCTGGAACGGCTCGATCCCAGCATGGAGGAGGCCGCGCACAGCCTGGGCGCCGGCAAATTCCACATCTTCCGCACCGTCACCCTGCCGCTGCTGATCCCGGGCCTGGCCAGCTCCTTCCTGCTGCTGTTCGTCGAGTCGCTGGCCGATCTGGGCAATCCGCTCTTCATCGCCGGCAACGTGACCGTGCTCTCCGCCCAGATTTTCATCGCGGTGGCGGGGGAGTACGACTACCAGAAGGCGTCGGCGCTGGCGGCCGTGCTCTTGCTGCCCACGCTGGTGGTCTTCATCGTGCAGCGCTACTACGTGACACGGCGCTCTTACGTCTCGGTGACCGGCAAGCCGACGGGCGGCCACATCCTGGTCAAAGAGGCCTGGATCCGCTGGCCGTTCATCATCATCACCTATTTGATCTGTGCGCTCATCATCGTGCTCTACGCGGCGGTGGTGTACGGCTCCTTCGCTGCCGCCTGGGGCGTGGACTATACGCCCACGCTGCGCTGGTGGCAGCATGCCCTGACGCGCGGGGTCGAGTCGGTGTTGGACACCACCTTCCTGAGCGCTTACGCCACCCCGATCGCCGCGCTGACGGGCATGGTCATCGCGTTCCTGGTGGTGCGCAAGCACTTCTCGGGCAAGGAAGGGTTCGACTTCGTGTCGAACCTGGGCGGCGCAGTGCCCGGCACCATCCTGGGCATCGGGTTCGTGCTGGCGTTCAGCACCGCGCCGTGGGTGGCGGTGACCATGCTCTACGTGTTGCTGGCGTTCTTCCTGGTGTGGACGGCACTGAGCGCGCCGAGCGTCCGCTGGCCGGTGTTGATGATCGGCACCCTGGCCGGTGTCGGCACGGCACTGCTCTTCGGCCCTCGGGGCGCCTATAGCCTCTACTACTTGCTGGCCGGCCTGTACATCGCCCTGGGCCTGCTGCTGTGGCTCTGGCGCAAACAGCGGGGCGCGGCCTGGCTGCTGATGGGCATGGGCGTCTATTTGCTGGGCTACAACCTGATCGAGTACGTGGCCACACCCATCGCAGCGTTCAGCCGGTCGTTGCCCAGGGGGTTTTGGAGCAATGCGACGTTCCAGTTCTCCGATTATGTCAGAGTGCCCTTCCAGACCCCGACGCCCATCACGGCGATCGTGTTCGCGTTCCTGTCGCTGCTGGCGGTGGAGCGGGCGCGCGGCAAGGCCCAGGCCGCGCCTGCCGGCATCGCCGTCATGACCGGCCTGCTGGTGGCGATGCTGGCCGCCCTGTGCTTCATGGGCCAGCCGCTGGCGCTCATCGGCACGCCCTACATCATCCTGGCCGCCTTTGCGGTGCGCAGCCTGCCCGCCTCGGTGCGCGCCGGGGTGGCGGCGCTGCAGCAGATTGACCCCAGCATCGAGGAGGCGTCGAGCATCCTGGGCGGGGACGCGCAGTACACCTTCCGCAAGACCACCCTGCCGCTGATCCTGCCGGCGCTGCTGGCGGGCCTGATCTTCAGCTTCACCCGCCATATGACCAGCCTGTCGGCCATTATCTTCCTGGTGAGCGCGCGCTGGCGCATCGTGACTGCGTCCATCCTGAGCGAATGGGAGCAGGGCGGCGTAGGGGTCGCGGCAGCTTATTCCACGATCATCATCGTGCTGGTGCTCATCGCCATCGGCGTGCTCTATTTCGTCACGCGCAAGGTGCTGGCCGGCCGCGGCGACGTGGACCTGACCCTGGGCGCATGAGACAGGGGTCAGGGGTCAGGAGGCAGGGGTTAGGGGTCACAGGGGATGACCCGGTGGATAAAGGAGAGAAGTATGTATCTGGTGTTGGATGATGTCAGCAAGGTTTTCGCCAGTCGCGGGGGCGTAGGAGAGGTCACCGCGGTGAACGGCGTTTCGCTCACCATCGAGCGCGGGGAGTTGGTGACGCTGCTGGGGCCGTCGGGTTGCGGCAAGACCACCACGCTGCGCCTGATCGCGGGGTTCGAGTTCCCCACCACGGGCCGCATCCTGCTGGACGGCCGGCAGATCAACGACCTGCCGCCGCACAAGCGCGATATGTCCATGGTCTTCCAATCCTACGCCATTTTCCCCCATCTGAACGTCTTCGAGAACATCGCCTATGGCCTGAACGTCCAGAAACGGCCGCGCGATGAGATCAAGCGCCGCGTGGCGAAAGTGTTGGAGCTGGTGGAGTTGACCGGGTTCGAGAACCGTGCGCCCAACCAGCTCTCCGGCGGGCAGCAACAACGCGTGGCGCTGGCGCGCGCGCTGGTGATGGAGCCCAAGGTGCTGCTCATGGACGAACCGCTGTCCAACCTGGATGCCAAGCTGCGCGAGCAGATGCGCACCGAGATCCGGCGCATCCAGCGTCGTCTGGGGATCACCAGCGTGTACGTGACGCACGACCAGGTGGAGGCGATGACGCTCTCCGACCGGATCGTCATCATGAACCAGGGGCGGATCGAGCAGATCGGCACACCGACCGAGGTGTACCGCCGGCCCCAGACCCGCTTCGTGGCCGACTTCATCGGCCGTGCCAACTTCGTGGAGGGCACCGTGCGCGAGCGCCGCGACGGCGTGCTGGTGGTAGAGGCGTTGGGCGCCACCATGGCCGCGCCGGCACCCGCCGAGACCTTCGGCCCTGGGGAAAGGGTCACCCTGGTCATCCGGCCCGAGATGGTGGAATTGGACTCGCCGCAAGCACACGTGGCCGGCATCGTGCGCCGCGCCTCCTACCTGGGCAGCGTGGTGGAGTACGACGTGGAGGTAGCGGGCCAGCTCCTCTCACTGGTGGAGCGGGATCCCCGCCACACCGAGGTGCACCCTGAGGGCCAGCCCGTGAAGGTGCGGTTCCTGGAAGATTGCCTGTACGTGCTGCCCAGGGGATGAGCGGGAGGCGGGAGGCAGGGGACAAGAAGGGTTTCCGTGCACCGCCGATTCTGCGCCATGACGGCCCAGGTTCTAGCGGTCATCCAGGTCGTCTGTTGGCGGAACAAGCTGCTCAAGAGACTGCAGAAGGTCAGGGATGTCTCTGATCGCCACGAGCCAGATACGTTCTACCAACACCTCGCCATACTCATGCGCTAGAACGTTACGTTGACCGATAATGCCCCTCCACGGGATCTCTGGATGAGCCGCCTTGAAGCCCTCCGACACCTGGCGGGCGGCTTCACCGAGTACCATGATTTGCCGTTCCACGGCATAGCGGCGCATCTTATCGGAGGCAAAACGCGCATATGTGATGCCCTGAGTGAACTCCTGGATCTCCCGGGCTGCTTCCCGCATATCCCAAAGCAATGCCAAATCGCGATTGTCAGGACGCATACACCACCTGCATGCTCCTGAGGATTTCGCGACGGCGGAAGGGATTGCGCAGCCCCGGCTTTTCCACCAGGTCTACATCACGACCCAAGAGTCGCTCTAATTCGTCTTGCATGAGCGCCAGATCCATCAAACTCGGCCGTGCCTCGGGAGCAAAGGTAACGAGAACGTCTACATCACTATCGGGACGAAAATCATCTCGCAAGACCGAACCGAAAAACGCGAATTCTGTGATATGGTGCCGCCGACAGAATTCCGCAATCACCTGACGTGAGACTGGCAGATTATCGGGATTCATAATTGGACTCCGTCTATTCCAACACCGCCACCACCGGTCATCTTAATGCCGAGTATAGCATCAACCATCTACATTCGCAAGGCTAAATTGCGCATCGCCTGTCCTTTCGTTTTCCGAACTCCGTAGAATGCGGCCACCGACCGCCGCATTCTACGGGTTGCTGCGCTGGCCGGGGTTACCAGGCGTACGCCATGGGCGCTTCGCCGCCCGGGCCCGGGAAGATCTCGTCCAGCTTCTTCAACGCCTGTTCATCCAGCACGATCTCGGTGGCGCGCACGGCGCTCTCCAACTGCTCGATGGTGCGCGGCCCGATGATGGGCGCGGTCACCGCCGGGTTGTGCAGCAGCCAGGCCAGCGCCACCTCGCCTGGCGGATAACCCAGTTCGCGACAGAACGCTTCGTACTTTTCCAGCTTGTCGCGGTTCTTTTCCACGGCCTTCTGCAGGTTCTCGCTCATGCGGCGGCCGGCCTGCGCCTGCTCCAGCACGCCGCCCAACAAGCCGCCGCCCAGCGGGCTCCACGGGATCAGCCCCAGCCCGTAGTGACGGCAGGCGGGGATCACTTCCAGCTCGATCATGCGGTTGTTGAGGTGGTAGATGCTCTGCTCACTCACCAGCCCCGTCATCCCGCGTTTGGCCGCCTCCTGGCAGGCGGTGGCGATGTCCCAGCCGGCGAAGTTGCTGGAGCCCACATAGACCACCTTGCCCTGGCCGATGAGGCTGTCAAAGGCCTGCCAGATTTCATCCCAGGGGCACTCGCGGTCAATGTGGTGCATCTGGTACAGGTCAATGTGGTCAGTCTGGAGCCGCTTCAGGCTGCCCTCGCAGTGCTTGCGGATCTTGTAGGCCGACAGGCTGCGGCCGTCGCTGTTCACTTCCTTCAGGTTGGCTTTGCGCGTAACGGGGTTGTACACCTTGGTCGCCAGCACGACGGCGTCGCGGCGGCCGCCGCCCTGGGCCAGCCAGCGGCCGATGATCTCTTCGGTGTAGCCGTGTTCCACGCTCCAGCCGTAGACATCCGCCGTGTCGAAGAAGTTGATGCCCAGCTCCAGCGCGCGATCCATGATCTTGAAGCTGTCTTCTTCGCTGGTCTGCCAGCCGAAGTTCATGGTGCCGAGGCACAGGTTGCTGACCAGCACGCCGTGTTTGCCCAACCGCTTGTATGCGACCGACATTGTGACCTCCTGATGACTTGTGTGAAGATTCTCTGCGGAGAAGGCGCGAAACGGTTTCTCCCCGCGGCAGGGATATTATAACACGTGACCTGCGCGCGGTCATTGTCCTTTCCCTCGCCCCGTGCTACACTCTGCGCAGCGAGGAGATCTATGCGAGCGCTTACACGGCTGATCCATCATCTGAGACCCTACTGGCGCGGCCTGGCCGCTACCACGGTCTTGATCCTGCTGCAGACCGGCCTGGGCCTGTTGCCACCCCTGTTCCAGCGCGAGATCGTGGACGGGGTGATCGCCGGCCGGCAGATCGAACGCCTGCTGCCCCTGGCTCTCGGCCTGATCGGCGTCTATGCCCTGACCGGGCTGACCGAATTCGGCGACCAGTATCTGCGCCACACCATCGGCGAACGGATCCTCTACGACTTGCGGGTGCGCATCTACGACCACCTGCAACGGCTGTCGCTGGCGTTCTTCGAGCGCACCTCGACCGGTGAGCTGATGTCTCGCGTCAGCAACGACGTCAGCGCGCTGGAGCAGTTCGTGACCCACGGCACCATCCTGACCGGGGTTGCCGCGTTGCGGCTGGCCGGCGCGTCCGTGGTGCTCTTCCTGTTGGAGCCACGGCTGGCGCTGGTGGCCCTGCTGCCCGTGCCGCTGATCGCCCTGGGGCTGCGCTGGTTCAACCGCCGCGCCCGGCCCATCTACCGGCAGGCGCGCGACCGGCTGGGCGACGTCAACGCCCGTTTGCAGGATGACCTGGCCGGCATGCGGGTGATCCAGGCGTTCGGCCAGGAGGACGCAGAGCTGCATCGCTTCAGCGAGGTGAGCGGCCGCTACCTGGCCGCGCGGGTGGCCTCCATCGGCACGTGGTCCACTTTCTTCCCTGCCCTGGGCTTCCTGTCGGCGCTGGGCGGCGTGCTGGTGCTGGGCGTGGGGGCCGGGATGGTGCTGCGGGACGAGCTGTCCCTGGGCACGCTGGTCGCCTTCCTGGCGTACATCACCTCGTTCTACGAGCCCATCCGCCGCCTGACCGATATTGACAACATCCTGCAGCAGGCGGCCGCGGCCGCAGACCGCATCTTCGAGCTGCTGGACGCGGAGCCGGAAATTCGCGATGCCCCGGATGCGATTGCGCCCGACCATTGCGAGGGCGAGATCGCCTTCGAGGACGTCCATTTCAGCTACGGCGACGGGGACGAGGTGCTCCACGACGTGAATTTCCGCGTGGCCCCAGGAGAAGTGGTCGCCCTGGTCGGCCCCAGCGGTGCGGGCAAAACCAGCATCGCCAACCTGCTCTGTCGCTTCTACGACCCCACCCACGGCCGCGTGCTGATTGACGGCCACGACCTGCGGCACGTCCAGGTCCGCTGGCTGCGCCGCCACGTGTCGGTGGTGTTACAGGATACCTTCCTCTTCAACGCCACAGTGCGCGAGAACCTGACCTACGGCCGGCCGGACGCGAGCGACGCGGAGATCGAGGCCGCGGCCAGAGCCGCGCACGCGCACGACTTCATCATGGCCCTCCCGCAAGGCTATGACACCGTCGTCGGCGAGCGGGGCGTGAAGCTGAGCGGCGGCCAGCGGCAGCGGCTGGCCCTGGCGCGCGCCATCCTCACCGACCCGCGCATCCTGATCCTGGACGAAGCCACCTCCTCGGTGGACGCCGAGGCCGAGTACCTGATCCAGCAGGCGTTGGAGCAGGTGCTGCGGGGCCGCACTGCCCTGGTGATCGCCCACCGGCTGAGCACCATCCGCAACGCGGACAAGATCATCGCGCTGGAAGGCGGCCGCATCCGCGAGGTGGGCAGCCATCGCGAGCTGTTGGCCCGCGGCGGGTTGTACAGCCAGCTCTATCAACGCCAGCTCGAGCTCGCCGTCGAGGGCGGAAACGGCCCCGACGCGCCATCTGCTTTGCACGTGCCGGCCGGCCAGCGATAAGCGCCGCATAGGGGCCGGTTGCACCGATTGTCGTTTCTTGACAAACCACGGCAAACGAGATAGTATTTTGTCCAGTCTGAGCAGCGCTCACCTTGCGGGCATCGCTCTTTTTTTCGAGGCTTTAGTGAAACGTTTCATGTCACACGACGACGTCAGTGAGCAGGGGCCAATGACCGAAAGTCCGATGACTGCGAAGTTCGCCAACCCCTACGGCTACTTCTCCGATGACGGCAGGGAATACGTCATCACCACGCCCCACACGCCCCGGCCCTGGGGCAACATCATCAGCAACGGCGACTACGGCATGATGGTCTCCCAGACCGGTTCCGGCTATAGCTGGCGTGGGAACGCCGGCCAAAATCGCATCACGCGCGCGTTCCAGGACCTGGTGCGCGACAACTGGGGCAAGTATTTCTACATCCGCGACCTGGAGACCGGCGCCTTCTGGTCGGCAACTTACAAACCGGTGATGGCCCCTTATGAGCGCTACACGGTCGTCCACGGGCTGGGATACTCCCGCTTTATCCACCAGGTGCAGGGTATCGAGAGCGTGTTGACGGTGTTCGTGGCGCCGGAGGATCCGGTGGAGTTATTTCACCTGACGCTGACCAACCGCAGCGCCAGGCCGCGCCGCCTGGACGTGACATCGTACCTGGAATGGCTGCTGGGCTTTGCGCCCGACGAACACCGCGAGTTCCACAAGCTCTTCATCGAGACGGCCGCCGACGTGGGCCGACATGCGTTGCTGGCCCGCAAGTGCCTGTGGGGCTTCCCCGATGAGCACGGCCGGCATAACAACGTGGACTGGCCCTATACCGCCTTCATGGCCGCCAGCGTGCCCCTGAAGTCCTTCGACGGGGATAAGGAGTCGTTCCTGGGGCTGTACCAAACCGATGACCGGCCGCGCGCCATGTCCCAGCCGCAACTGGCCGGCCGCATCGGCCGCTTCGGCGATGCGATTGCAGCACTGCAGGTGGAGGTGTACCTGGCGCCAGGCGAGGCCAGGACGGTGGTCTTCACCCTGGGCGCAGCCGAGGACGGACGCGAGGACGCCGCGGCGTTGATCGAGCGTTACACCTCTCCGGAGGCAGCCGCGCAAACACTGGAGGCCGTGCACCGCTTCTGGGCGCGCTTTGTGGATACCGAGCGGGTGGAAACCCCCGACGATGCGCTGAACTTCATGACCAACTATTGGGCCAAGTACCAGGCGATCTCCTGTCGCTTGTGGGGCAAATCGGCCTTCTATCAGGTTTCGGCCGGCTACGGCTTCCGCGACCAATTGCAGGACAGCCAGATCTTCCTGGTGAGCGAGCCCGCCTATACCCGGCGCCAGTTGCTGCTCCACGCCGGCCAGCAGTTCGTCGAGGGGGACGTGCTCCACTGGTGGTTCTCCATCCGCGGGGGCGGGCCGCGCACCAACTGCTCCGACGACCTGCTGTGGTTGCCTTTCATCCTGGACGCCTATTTGAAAGAAACTGCGGATTACAGCATCCTCGACGAGCCGGTTCCTTACCTGAACGGGCCCGCTGCGCCGCTGTACGACCACTGCAAACGAGCCATCGAGCGCTCCTTCTCCCGCTTTTCCCCGCGCGGCATCCCGTTGATGGGCGACCATGACTGGAACGATGGCCTCAGCGCCGTGGGCACCCTGCTGAAAGGGGAAAGCTTCTGGGTGGCAGAGTTCCTGTATACCATCCTGGGCAGCTTCATCCCCCTGGCGCAGCGCCGTGGGGACGGCCGCTTCGCCCGAAAGTGCGAGGAGGTGCGCATCAGCCTGAAGGAGGCCATGAACCGCTTCGGCTGGGACGGCGCCTGGTTCCTGCAGGCCACCACCGACGACGGCCTGCCCCTGGGCTCCCACCAGAACGACGAAGGAAAGATCTTCCTGATGCCCAACATCTGGGCGGTTATCAGCGGCATCGCCGACGATGACCGGAGCCAGGCAGCCATGGCCGCGGTGACGGAACACTTGCTGAAGGACTACGGCCCTTTGCTCAACTACCCTGCGTTCACGCGGCCCAGGCGGGACATCGGCTACGTCACCCGCTACGCGCCGGGGCTGCGCGAGAACGGCGGCGTTTACACTCATGCGGCCACCTGGGCGGTGTGGGCATATGTGCTCATCGGCCGGCCGGACCTGGCTTACGAGGCTTACCGCCGCATCTGTCCGCCCAACCGCAGCGCGGATATCGAAACCTATAAGGCCGAACCGTATGTCACTGCCGGCAACAGCGACGGACCGCAGTCCCCCTTCTACGGCCGAGGGGGCTGGACCTGGTACACCGGCTCGGCACAGTGGCTGCACCGGGTCGCCACCCACTGGATCCTGGGCGTGCGGCCGCAAGAGGACGGCTTGCTGGTTGATCCCGCCATCCCGGCGGACTGGCCGGGCTTCAAGATCACCCGGCGGTTTCGCGGGGCAACATACGTCATCGAGGTGGAGAACCCCAACCGGGTCGGCCGCGGGGTGGCCAACGTGACGGTAGACGGCCGGCCTCACGCCGGCAATCTCCTCCCCGTCTTCGCCGACGGAGCCGTTCACCAGGTCAAGGTCATCCTTGGATGAGGTGCACCAGGCACAGAAAGGAGGTCAGCAGATCAGGAGAAAAGCCAGTTTCTTTCGCCTTTCCCTTTGCCGACATGTCGCTGCTTTTGACCGTCTTCAGTCACAACCAGAAGGAGAAGAACGATGAACACCCGTGCCAAACTCGTCAACGCAGCCATCGCCCTGGCGATGGTGATCGTGATGGCTGCCTGCGGCGGACAGGCCACGCCTGCTGCGCCCCAGCCCACGGCAGCCCCGCCCACGGCAGCCCCCCAGCCCACGGCTGTTCCGCCCACCCCGGCCCCCAAGCCGGTCACGCTGCGCTACGCCAACTGGAACCTGGGCACCGCTGAGGAAAACAACCTCCAGCGCCAACTGGTCAAGGCGTATACGGACCTGCATCCCAACGTGACCATCGAATTCGTGGACATGTCCGGCGAAGGCCGCTGGGACGAGAAACTGACCAACTATGCCGCCAAGGGCGCGCTGCCGGACGTCTTCATGGCCGACAATACGCCGCTTTATGTCAAAAACGGCTGGACGGCCGACCTGACTGCGCTGGTGGCCAACGACCCCGACTGGAAAGATGTGCCCCAGGTGCTGAAGGATGCCGTGACCTACAGCGGCAAGGTGTTGGGGCTTCCCGCTGCCCAGTTCATCATGGGCTACTTCGTCAACAAGGACCTGTTCGAAGCCGCCAACCTCGATGCGCCCGAATACGGCGTCTCGGTGGAGGACTTCTTCGCGGCCGTGACCGCGCTGACCGATGTCAGGAAGGGCCGGCTGGGCCTGGACGAGATGGAGTTCATCATCGGCTGGTACCCCAGCACGCAAGACAGCAAACTCAAATGGTTCAGCTTCGACGGCCGGCACATGAACTACAATTCTGCGGCCTTCAAGGCCGCCATTGCTAAGGCCGGCGAGATGAGGCCACACACCTGGCAGGGGCTCACCGACGAACAGAAGCAGAACTTCAAGTCGCAAGGGCCGTGGGAGCTCTTCCTGAACCAGGAGTCGGGCGTGCGCTGGGACGGCGGCTGGACGATCCCCGGTTTCGCCTCTGGCGCCACCTTCAATTGGGACTTCATGGGCATTCCGGGGGGCAACCAGGCGCTGGTGGCCGACATAATCGTGGTGTCCAAAACCGCCCCGGACCTGCAGGCCGCTTACGACTTGGCCAAGTGGATGACCTTCTCCAAGGCGGCGTACGCGAAAGAGGTCGAGCTGGCCAAAGCCGCCAAAGCCGTGCCGAGCAAGATGCCGGTGTCGGTGGATGCAGCGTCTATTGACCAGTATCTCTCCTTCTTCGGCGACAAGCCGGGCATCCGCAAGGCGCTGGAGAACCTGGACAACAGCCTTCTGGAATCGCTGGCGAAGATCGTCCCGGGCTACATCAATGCTCGTTGGGAAGGCAAGCCCGGCATTGACATCGGCGATGACAAGGACGTGAACATGTGGTACATGTTCAACTTCGCCAATGAAGGCAAGTATAAGTACGAGGACTACGCGGCCAAGCTCGAGGAATTTGCCAACAAGATCCTGGATGAGGCGGCGGCTCAGTTGCCCAAGTAAGCGGAAAGACGAGCAGGGGGCATTCTCGGACGCGCCCAGCGGCATCTGAGGATGCCCCCTCAGTGAGCAGCAGACGCTCAGTGGCCCAAACGTGAGCGCCAGATGTTACCACCCTGTCGCTTCGTGATCCGAAATCGCCTCTCCCCTGGAACGGCCAGGGGCCGTCCCAGGGGACAGTGCATTCCTGCAGGCGCCTCGCCAGCCCTGATCCGGCTGCTGGCCGCCTGGCTGATCGCCTGGCTGGCGCTGGCGCCCTCCCTCGGCGCACTGGCCGCAACGCTGCCGGCCGGTGACGGGTCAGCCACGCAGGCCGTGGAGATCCCGGCCGGGGCCTTCGGCCGGCCGCTGGCCACGGACGACATCGCCCGGCAGTACGGCAAGGACAGCGTCTTGCTGGCCCAGGGCGATAGCCTCCGGTTCAGCGCTACGCTGCCCGCTGCAGGAGAGTACATCGTCGTCTTCGACGTCGCAGCAGCCCCGACGACGCTGGTCGCACCCGAAGGAGCGCTGCAGGTGGACGGCGGTTTCCCGCTCAACGACCTGCGGCGCATCATCTTCCCCGTCTACTACCGCAATACATCGGACGTATTCCCGAAAGACCGCTACGGCAACGACGCCCTGATCCGCCAGGAGCGGCTGGTGCGGTGGAGCAGAGCCGCAGCGTGGGACGTCAACTTCAGCCAGCCCTATCCGTTGCGGTTGAACCTGGCGGCCGGAGAACACCGCTTCGATTTCACCCTGACTGTGGGCGCGCTTTACCTGGGGAGCATTTACCTCACGCCTTTTTCCCCTTATCCCACCTACGCGACCTACCTGGCGGCACAGCCTGCTGCCGAAGCGGCCGGTTTCTCGTCGGCCCTCGAGGCCGAATTCCCGTCCTTCAAGAACGACACCTCGATCAGGCCGGCCAGCAGCCGCAGCCTGACGGTGACCCCTTACGACACCTACCGGCTGCTGTTGAACACCCTGGGGGGCGAGAGCTGGGGCAAGAGCGGCAGCGCGGCCTTTTACGAGTTCGAGGTGCCCCAGGACGGACTGTACGCCATCACGTTCCGCGCGTTGCAGAACACCCGCAGCAACTTCACGGTGTTCAGGCGCATCACCATCAACGGCGAGGTGCCTTTCGCGGAGCTCAACGCCTTCCCGTTCCTCTATACGCCCGACTGGGCGAACCGTACCCTGGGCGCAGAACAGCCCTTCAAGATCTTCCTGCGCCGGGGCGTGAACGTGCTGGGAGTCGAGGCCACCAACGCGCCCTACCAGCCTGCCATCGAGACGATCCAGGAGGCGCTGCTGGACATCAACACCCTGGCGCTGGAGATCCGCAAGCTTACCGGCAACCAGCGTGACCCGTTCAAGGAATGGGTCATCTCCGACTACATCCCCGACATCACGAGCCGGCTGGAGGCGATCATCAGCAAGCTGCGCGCCGACAAGGAGATCCTGCTTGCGGCCAACCAGGGACAGCCATCCCCCGAGGTGATGACTTATCAGATGGCCATAGATAACCTGGTCTTCCTGGCTCGCGACCCCGACAAGATCCCGGTTTACATGGGGCGTTTCTCGGAAGGCCCCGGCTCGGCCGCGCAGCTTTTGGGCTCCCTGCTGCCGCTGCTGCAGAACCAACCGCTGGCCCTGGACAAGATCTATATCCACTCCCCGGACATGGTGCCGGAGACGCCGGCCCCACCGTTCTTGACTTCCCTCGGCGAAGGGGTCAAGCGCTTCCTGCGCTCTTTCCAGACCGACCCCTACCAGTCCATCGGTGCCGGCGAAGACGAGCTGGAGGTGTGGGTGAACCGCCCGCGGCAGTATGTGGACCTGTTACAATTGATGGCCGACGAGTCGTTCACCCCGCAGACCGGCATCCGGGTCAAGTTCTCCCTCATGCCGGACGAATCCAAGCTGGTGCTGGCGAACGCGGCCGGCATCCAGCCCGACGTAGCCTTGGGAATCAGCACCAACATCCCCTACGAACTGGCCATCCGCAACGCCCTGTACGACTTGCGCTCGTTCGAGGATTTCGGCCGCTTCATCCGCATCTACTCGCCGGGCGCGCTGCTGAGTTACATCATCAACGACTCGGTCTATGCCATCCCGGAGACCCAGGACTTCTGGGTGACGTTCTACCGCAAAGACATTTTGGAATCGCTGGGCATCCCCGTCCCGCACACCTGGAACGAAGTGATCGAGATCCTGCCCGAACTGCAACGTTACGGCATGAACTACAACACGCCGCTCTCCAGCGGTGCGGGCTTGAAGGGCTATCTGATCACCGCGCCATACCTGTTCAACTTCGGCGCCAGGCTGTACAGCAACGACGGCTTTGCCAGTGGGCTGCAGACCGAAGAGGCCATCGCCGCCATCCGCTTCATGGCCGACAGTTTCACCATCTACGGCATGCCGTTGACCACCGCCAGCTTCTACGAGAGCTTCCGCTACGGCACCGTGCCCATCGGGGTCTCCAACTTCGAAACCTACATCAAGCTGATGACGGCCGCGCCCGAAATCGTCGGGCTGTGGGCCGTTGACCTGTATCCTGCCACCGTGTTGGCCGACGGCACCCAAAACCGCTATGCGACCGGTTCGGCTCAGGCGTGCATCATGTTCAAGAATACCGATCGGCCGCAAGAGGCCTGGCAGTTCCTCAAGTGGTGGATGTCCACCCCCACCCAAACCGAATTCCAGGAGCGGCTGATGCTCAACTACGGCCGGGAATACCTGTGGAACTCGGCCAACCTCGAGGCCTTCGCCAGGCTGGATATCCCGGAAGAACACAAGGCGGTGATCCTGGCCCAGTGGGAGTGGCTGCAGGAGCCCGTCAGGCTGCCCGGCAGCTACATGCAGGAGCGCGAATTGAGCAACGTCTGGAATCGCATCGTCTTCGACGGGGCCAACCCGCGGGTGGCGATTGACCAGGCGGTCATCATCATCAACCGGGAGATCACCCGGAAGATGGAGGAATTCGGCTATCTGAGAAACGGCCAGCGGGTGCGTGAGTTCAAGGTGCCGACCATTGAGACTGTTAAGGGATGGATGCAAGATGGGAAGTAACAGCTTGCTTCGGAAATGGCTCGACCGGGAAGGCAGCGCTTACGTCTTCATCGCGGCTTACGCCCTGTTGTTCACCGTGTTCATCGTCGTTCCTGTGCTGGCTGCGTTTGGGCTGTCGTTCACCTTCTTCGATACCATCCAGTTGCCCCGGTTGATCGGCCTGCGGAACTACATCACGCTGATCACGCAGGACGACACCTTCATGAAGTACGTCCTGCCCAACACGCTTCAGTTCGCCGTGATCGTCGGGCCGGGCGGGTATGCGCTCGCCTTCCTGCTGGCATGGGTGCTGGCGCAACTGCCCAAGCTCCCGCGCACCATTTTCGCGCTGATCCTGTATTCGCCCTCGATGACCTCAGGGGTGGCGATGGCCGTGGTCTGGCGCACCCTCTTCAGCGGAGACCAGACCGGCTACTTGAACAGCTTCCTGATGAGCCTGGGGCTGGTGCAAGAGCCCATCCAGTGGCTGCAATCGCCCCAATATCTGATGAGCATCATGATCGTGGTCACGCTGTGGAGCAGCATGGGGATCGGCTTCCTGGCGATGTTGGCCGGCATCCTGGACATCAACCCCGAGCTGTACGAGGCCGCCAACCTGGACGGGATGAGCAGCCGCTGGCAGGAGATCTTCTACATCACCATCCCCTCCATGAAGCCGCAGATGCTCTTCGGCGCAGTGATGGCCATCGTCGGCACCTTTCAGGCCGGCGCCATCGGCGTAACCCTGTCGGGCAGCAACCCCACTCCCCAGTACGCCGGCCAGTTGATCGTCAACCACATCGAGGACTACGGCTTCTTGCGCTACGAGATGGGATATGCCGCGGCGGTTTCGGTGGTCCTGCTGCTGATGGTGCTCGTGTTTGCCCGGCTGGCCAACCGCCTGTTCGCCAGCGAGAAGTGAGGTAGCCATGCGCAGACGACGTTGGTTCAGCCGCTATACCGGGGTGCGCAACCGCGGGATCAACCCTCAGGGCTTCCACGTCAGCCAGATCAAGTTCTACGTGCTGCTGCTGCCGCTGACAGCCGTCATGCTCCTGCCCATCATTTACATCTTCTCCAGCGCGTTCAAGCCGCCCGACGAGCTGTTCGCCTATCCGCCGCGCTTCTTCGTGGTGAACCCCACCCTCAAAAACTTCAACGACCTGTTCTCCAGGATGTCCAACTCAGGCATCCCCGCCAGCCGCTATTTGTTCAACAGCCTGGCCATCACGCTGGTCACCGTGGTCGCTTCCATTCTGGTTTCCAGCACCGCGGCCTTCGCCCTGTCCAAGAAGCGCTTCAAGCTCAAGCAGGCCCTTTTCACCGTCAACACGGTGGCGCTGATGTTCGTGCCCATCGCCGTCACGATCCCGCGCTTCCTGATCATCGTGAAGTTGAACCTGCTGGACACCTTTTGGGTGCACATCCTCCCCGTCCTGGCCATGCCGGTCGGCGTGTTTCTGCTCAAACAGTTCATAGACGCCCTCCCCGACGAAATGATCGAGGCGGCGCAGATTGACGGCGCATCGGACTGGCGCGTCTATCTCAACATCATCCTGCCCAACATCCGGCCGGCCATCGCCACCATTGCCATCCTCACCTTCCAGGCGGCATGGAACAACGCCGAAACTTCTACGCTTTATGTCAATAACGAGAGTTTGAAAACCTTCGCGTTCTATCTCAGCACCTTGACCACCACCGCCACCGGTGCTAATGCCGTGGCGGGACAGGGGATCGCGGCCGCGGCCGCGCTCATCATGTTCCTGCCCAACCTGATCATCTTCATCTTCCTGCAGAGCCAGGTGATGAGCACCATGACGCATTCGGGGTTGAAATGAAAAAGGCGCTGTGGCTCCTCCTGCTCCCGCTGGTCCTGGCCGTCACCGGCGGCCAGGCGCTGGCCCTTGCCCCTTACACGACCTGGGCGATGGGCCCCAACGGCCGCCTGTTCCTGACCCAGGACGCCTACATCCCGAAGGACGAGACCGACCTGCCGGTGGCCGGCCCCGAAGATATGCACTTTGCCCCGGACGGCTTCCTCTACGTGGCCGATACCGGCAACGGCCGCATCGTCAAGCTGGACCGGGCATTCCAGGTGGTGGCCGAGCTCGGGAGGGGCATCCTGCAGTCCCCCACCGGCCTGTTCGTGGACCGTGACGGCGTCATCTACATCGCCGATGCAGGGAAGAACAGGGTCGTCATCCTGGACGGGGACGGGAACCTCATCAGGGAGTTCGGCCGGCCGACCGAACCTCTTTTCGGGAGGAACCGCGAGTTCCTGCCTCGCAAGATCGCCGTGGACGTGCGCAAGAACCTCTACGTGGTCAGCGAGGGCTCGGTGGACGGCCTGGTGATGATGAACACGGACGGCAACTTCATCGGCTATTTTGCGGCCAACACCGCGCAGATGTCGCTGAAGATGATGCTGCAACGCCTGTTCCTCACCAAGGAGCAGCTCGCGCAGTTCATCAAGAACGAGGCCGCGTCCCCCTCCAACGTGGCCATTGACCGGCGGTCGCTGGTGTACACCATCACTGCAGGCACCGCCCGAGAGAAAAGTTTGCGCAAGTTCAACATCGCCGGCCGCAACCTGTACGGCGACGTGCACGGTTCCACCACATTTCGCGATCTGCACGTCAGCGCAGACGGCCTTCTGGTCGCGGTGGACGCCACGGGGAAGATCTACGAATACGATCTCAACGGCACCCTGCTCTTCGTCTTCGGCGCGCAGGATAAAGGGGAGCAACGGCTGGGCACCCTGGCCAATCCCACCGCCATCGAACGGGTAGGGGACATGCTGTACGTGCTGGACAAGGACAAGAACGCCATCGTCACCTACCAGGCCACCGATTTTGCCCGAAAGGTCCATGACGGCGTGCGGCTCTACATGGAGGGGCTGTACCAGGAGGCCAGGCCGCATTTCGAGGAGGTGCTGACCTTCAACGGCCTGTTCATCATGGCCTATCAAGGGATCGCCGACGCATATTACAAGGAAGGCAACTACGCCGCTGCGCTCACGGCGTATCGCTACGCCGAGGACCGTCGCGGCTACTCCGAGACCTTCTGGGAGCTCCGCAACGTCGTCCTCCAGCGCTACCTGGGCAACGGGTTGGTCGCCCTGGTGGGCTTGTGGATTGCCACGGGGGTGTTCTCCCGCCTGGAGCGACGCCACGGCTGGCTGGAACCGCTGCGGCACCGGACGCAGGCTGCGCGGCGGATGCGTCTGGTAGACGACTTCCTGTTTCTCTTCCGCTTCATCAAGCGGCCGGCCGACAGTTTCTACTACCTGAAGAAGGACCTGCGCGGCAGCCTGACCTTTGCGTTGGTCATTTATGTCTGGGTGGTGGTCGTCCGGGTGCTATCGCTCTATCTGACCGGCTTCATCTTCAGCCCGTATGCCAGCCCGGCGCAAATCCGGGTGGAGACCGAAGTGCTCTATTTCGTCCTGCCGCTCTTCCTGTGGAACGCGGCCAACTATCTGGTCTCCACCATCAGCGACGGCGAGGGCCGGTTGCGCGACGTGGTGACCGGCACCGCCTACAGCCTGTTCCCCTATGCCTTGTTCGCCCTGCCCATCACGCTGATTTCCAACGTGCTGACGCTCAACGAGATCTTTCTCTACACCTTCTCCACCCAACTGATGTGGGCCTGGGTGGGGCTCATGCTTTTCATCATGGTGAAAGAGGTCCACAATTACTCCTTCTCGGAAACGGTGCGGAACATCCTGACCACCCTGTTCACCATGGCCATGTTCCTCCTCACCGGCTACATCCTGTATGTGCTGTTCAATCAACTGTTCGAGTTTGTTCGGGCGATCGTCCTGGAGGTCGGACTGCGTGGCTAGATTCCCAATCGCTCTACTGCTTTTCCTGGCCCTGGCGACGCTTTGTCCCGCCTCCGGCCGCGCAGAGGCCGAAATACCGGCGTCCTATACGATGATCGCCGAGAACGAACACTTCATCCTTTACGCGGACGCCGAGACCCTGGCGTTCAAGGTGCGAGACAAGCGCAGCGGCTACCTCTGGCATTCGGGCATAGACGAGCTGGCACCGGGGGACAGGCTCAACCGGCCGTGGCAGGCGTTTGCAAAAAGCGGCATCAGCATCGAGTACCTGGATACCCGGGCCATCAACAAGCGCGTGTCCATCGCCAATGCCAGCCACACGCTCGCGGTGACGCCGGCCGAAGGCGGCCTTTCCGCCCAGGTCACGTTCACCGATTTCGGCATCTCGTTGGCTTTGAACCTGCAACTGGAGGCGGACGGTGTACGGGTGGAGGTCCCGTTCTCCTCGATCCGAGAGGAGGATCCGGCGTTCAAACTGGGCCTCCTGTATCTTTATCCTTTCCTGGGCGCGACGCGCGGGGGCAGCACCCCCGGTTACATGTTCCTGCCGGACGGCATAGGCAGCCTGATCCGATTTGCCGACACCACCAAGGCCAAGAACATGTTCTACGGCCGCTACTACGGGCCCGACCTGGGGATGATCGCCAACCTGCCCTTCGACCCGGAGATCAACCGCCCCTATCCCATCTCCTACCCGGTCTTCGGCATGGTCCACGGCGAGGGACAAAACGCCTTCCTGGCCGTCGTGGAGAAAGGGGCGTCCTACGGAGAAATCGAAGCGCACCCGGCCGGCATCATCACCAATTTCAATTTCATTTACAACGCGTTCATCTACAACCAGAGTTACTTCCAGGCCACCAACCGCGCAGGCGCAGGGGTGACCACCCTGCAGCGGCAGCCCAACGCGTTCGACGTGGTGGTGCACTATCGCTTCCTCACCGGAGACGCGGCGGATTACGTCGGGATGGCGCGCAGCTACCAGCGCTTCCTGGCCGAACGCGGCCTCCTGAAGAAGGTGCCCGTCACCAACCCCGCCATCGGCATCCGGCTGGAGTTCCTCGGCGGCGACAAGGAGAGAGTCCTGTTGTGGGACCGTTTCGTGCCCATGACGACCTTGCGCCAGGCCAGCGAGATCCTGGACAGCCTGGAGGTCGCAAACCCCGAGGTCATCTTCTACGGCTGGCAGCCCCTGGGCGCCTCGAGCATGCCGCCGACGGCACTGCGGGTGGAGCCCGCCCTGGGCAGCATGGCCGAGCTGGCCGGCCTGGCGCAGAAGGTGGCGTCCGCCGGGGGGCATTTTTCGCTCTACCTGGACCCGCAGGCCGCGTTGCGCGACGAACCGGGCTATTCCCCGCGCAACGACTTGGCGCTGGCGATCACCAACGTGAACATCCAGGGCTACAACCGCAACAAAGTCAACGCCTACTTCAACGCTGCGACGCTCCAGCGCCGCTACCTGGCCCTGGCCCAGGACGTGGCCCAGAGGCCGGGCCTCGGCCTGGCGCTGGACAACATCGGCTGGACCCTGTACAGCGATTTCCGCCACGACCGTCCGTTCAACCGGGAGCAGACGATCGAGGCCTATCGGGAGATGCTGGCCCGCTCGCCCGTCACGCCGGCCCTTTACCGGCCCAACGATTACCTCTGGGGCCTGGCACGGGCGTATTACGACATGCCGCCGGGCAATAACGGCTACACCTACACTTCCGAGGCGGTGCCGTTCCTGCCCATCGTGCTGGCGGGCTACCTGCCCTACTACGGCCCGGCGCTGAACTTCTCGTCCGACCCGCAGGAGGACATGCTGCGCCATGTGGATTTCGGCATGTACCCGTCCTACTTCCTCAGCCACGAGGTGACCGCCAGGATGCTGAATACCCGCTCCAACTGGATCTACACCTCGTCTTATGCGCAATGGGGCGAGACGATCAACGAGACCTACCGCTGGATGAACAACGTGCTTGCTCCGGTGCGCGGACAGGAGATCGTGAGCCGCAGGAGGCTCGCAGAGGGGGTCGTGGCCACGACGTACGCCAACGGGAGGACCGTCGTGGTCAACTACACCGACCGGCCCTTCGCCCGCAACGGTATGACGGTCGCGGCCCGGGACGCTGCGCTTTGGGAGGTGTCGCCATGATGGCAGGACGCTTCATCCGCCAGGGAATTGGCCTGCGCGTGCGCGAGGCCCTGCACGGATACGGTTTCATCGCTATCTGGCTGGTAGGGTTTGCGCTGTTCACCTTCCTGCCCCTGATCGAAACCTTCCGCTACAGCCTGAACCAGGTCACGGTGACGGCCACGGGCATCAGCCTGCGTTTCATCCAGTGGGCGAACTACACGCGCGCGCTCTTCACCGACCCCAACTTCGTCGAGCTGCTGATCGGGTATACGGTGGAAACCCTGGTCTCGGTGCCGATCGTGCTGATCTTTGCGATGATCATCGCCCTCTTTCTCAACGTGGACTTCAAAATGAAGGGGCTGTTCCGCACCATCTTCTTCCTGCCGGTGATCATCACCAGCGGGCCGGTGATCAAAGAGCTGAGCGCCCAGGGCGCCACGTCTGCGCCCGGCCTGGCCAACGTCCCGGCCGTGGTGGAGTTCCTGGCGCAGTTGCCGCGCTCCCTGCGCAGCCCCGTGGAGTATCTGCTCACCTCGTTCATCTTGATCCTGTGGTTTTCGGGCGTGCAGATCCTGATCTACCTGGCCAGCCTGCAGAAGGTGGACAAGGCCCTTTACGAGGCCGCGGCCATGGACGGCGCGTCGAGCTGGGAGATGTACTGGAAGATCACCCTGCCCTCACTCTCCACGGCGACCATCGTCAACGCGGTGTACACCATCATCACCCTCTCGCATTTCTCGGAAAACAAGGTGATCCGCTACATCTACAACCAGACCTATGACGTGCACGGCGGGATCGGTTACGCCAGCGCCATGGCGTTCATCTACTTCGCCGTGATGCTCTTATTGCTGGCCATTGTCTACCTGTTCCTGACGCAATGGGCCAGAAGGGGATAGGGCCGAAATGCAGACACGCTATCAACAGGCAATAGACCGCTTGCGGCTGATCTTTCTCGGCAGCCGCACCCATCGCGGCCTGGTGTTCACCGTCGTGCTGTACGCGCTGCTCATCGCCATCGGCTTCGTCTATCTCTACCCGCTGCTGTTCATGTTCGTCACCAGCATGAAGAGCCCGGCCGACCTGCTGAACCCCATGGTGCAGTGGGTGCCCACCGAGTTCTACACGGGCAACTACGAAAAAGCTTTTCGCGTGCTCAATTACCTGCGCACGCTGACGGCCTCGATCCTGGTCAGCGTCATCCCGTCGGTGCTGCAGACCTTCGTCGCCTCACTGGTGGGCTACGGCCTGGCGCGCTATCGCTTTTGGGGCAAGAACCTGATCCTGCTGCTGATCCTGGCCACGTTCATCATCCCGCCGCAAAACACCGTCATCCCCCAGATGTTGACGTACCGGGAACAAGGGCTGTTGGGCAACCCGCTGGCGCTGATCCTGCCTGCAGCGCTGGGGCAGGGCTATCGCAGCGCGATCTTCATTTTGATCTTCTATCAGAACTTCCTCTCCCTGCCCAAAACCCTGGAGGAGGCTGCCCGGCTGGACGGTGCATCGGACTTGCGCATCTTCCTCACCATCGCCGTGCCGGCAGCGATCCCGGCCATCGTGGTGTCCCTCATCTTCTCCATCGTCTGGTATTGGAACGAGACGTTCTTGACCGTGATCTTCCTGGGCGGCGGGGTGACCACCCTTCCCATGCAGCTTTCCAGGTTCGTCCAGGCCTACGAGAACCTGTATCCGCCCGGGGTGGTGAACATCTTCGACCGGCTGAACGAAGCGGTCAAGATGAGCGGCACGTTCTTGAACATCTTGCCGTTGCTGGTGATGTACTTCATCCTCCAGAAGTGGTTCGTGGAATCGGTGGAAAGGACGGGGATCACCGGTGAATAAAGTTTTGCACTTCCTGCTGGCGCTGCTGATGGCAGTCGCGGCCGGCTGCGCTGCCCCTGCCACACCGACGCCGACGCCCATCACGGCCACTGCCGCCCTTGCCCCGACGGAACGGCCGACCCCAACGGCCCCTCTGCCGCCGACGGCCCCACCTGTAACCCTGGAGCAGGTGATCGCCTACGAGATGGAGGCCGCGTTCGACTTCTTCTGGGAGCAGGCCAACACCGATCCGGCCAGCCCGGGCTACGGCCTGGTGCGCGATCGCTATCCCGGCTCGCCGGGCATCGCCAGCATCGCGGCCGTGGGCTTTGCGCTGACCGCCTACCCCATCGGCGTCGAAAAGGGGTTCATCAGCCGCGAAGAAGGTTTCGAGCGCGCCCGCGGCACGCTGGAGACCCTGTCGCGGATGCCTCGAGAACACGGGTTCTTCTACCATTTCGTGGACATGGGCACCGGCCGCAGGGCCTGGAACAGCGAGGTTTCCAGCATAGATACCGCCATCTTGCTCATGGGGGTGCTGGCTGCTGGCCAGTACTTCGGCGGCGAGGTCGGGGCCAGGGCCGAGCAGCTCTACGGGGATGTGGAATGGCCCTGGATGCTGGACCAGGGCCGTGGCATGTTCTACATGGCCTATCGGCCAGAAAAAGGGTTCGAGGGGCACTGGGACTTCTACGCCGAGCAGCTTATGCTCTACGTGCTGGCTGCCGGCTCGCCCACTCACCCGGTGGACGAGCGCCCCTACTACACCTTCAAGCGCCACCGGGCGGCCTACGGCCAGGGCGAGCCTTTCATTCACTCGTGGTTCGGCTCGTTGTTCACCCACCAGTTCAGCCACGCCTGGCTCGACTTCCGCGGGCTGGTGGATCGCGAGGGCGTGGACTGGTTCGCCAATTCGGTGACGGCGGCTCGCGCCCACTATCAGTTTGCCGTGGATATGCAGGGCCGCTATCGGACCCTGGGGCCGCTGGCCTGGGGCCTGAGCGCCTGCGACGGGCCCGACGGCTACAGCGGCCTGTACGGTGCGCCTCCCTCCGGTTATGACAACAAGCAGCACCGGGTGGACGACACCGTGCCGCCCTATGCGGCCATCGCATCCATCCTCTTCCTGCCCGAGGAAGCTGGCCTTGCTATGCTCAACTACTTCAGCATCGAACCGCTCAAAGGACGCTACGGGTTCAAGGACGCTTACAACCTCAGCCGAAACTGGTACGCCAGCGACGTGATCGGCATAGACAAAGGCATCTCGCTGCTCATGCTGGCCAACCACGAGAACGGCCTGGTGTACCGGATCATGATGGAAAACGAACACGTGCGCCGTGGACTGGATCGCCTGGGCCTGGCACCCAGGCCGTAAGACGGCCGCGTGCTATGAGTGTAAGAAAGGGCTTATGACCACCATTCGCGACGTCGCCAAACGCGCCGGTGTCAGTGTCACGGCTGCCTCCTATGCCCTGAACCACACCGGCACCATCGCCGAAGCCACCAGACAGCGCGTCCTGAAAGCTGCTGAGGAGCTCAACTACCATCCCAACGCGTTCGCCAGGCATCTGAAGAAGATCAAGACCAGGACCATCGGGGTCTTCATCAGCCGCTTCGGCGGCTCTTTCTACGAGGAGATCCTGGAAGGCATCCACGAGGTCGTCTTGGAGACCGACTACGAGCTCATCGTCTGTCCCGAAAGCAAACCCGCGCATCGCATCCTGATGTACCGGCAGGTGGACGGCGCGATCGTGTTCGACTCCAAGATCCCCAGCAACACGATCCTGAAGCTGGCCGCGCCCGCTTTCCCCATCGTGGTGCTGGACCGGCTTCTCGACCACGACTTCATCTTCCCGCTGTTGCTGGACAACGCCAGGGGCGTCCGCGAGGCGTTTCAGCACCTCTACCAGCAGGGCCTGCGCAGGATCGCCTTCGTCGCCGGCGCGCAGGACTCCCTGGACAACGCCGAGCGCATGCACACGTTCCTGGCGGAGGCCCGACAGCACGGGCTGACGGTGCCGGTCTTCCAGGGGAACTTCACCGAGGTTTCCGGCTACGAGGCCGGCCAGAGCATCTTACAGGAGGATCCCCTGCCCGAGGCGGTCTTCTGCGCCAACGACCAGATGGCTATGGGATTGCTGCGGGCCATGCGCGAGCGCGGCCTGGCTGCGCCCGACGACATCGCTGTGATCGGCTTCGACGACATCCCCCTGGCGCGATACATGCAGCCCTCCCTTTCCACGGTGGGGGCATCCCGCGTGCAATGGGGCGCCACGGCCATCCGCCAACTGATCGAGTTCCTGGAAAACGGCACGCCGTTTCTCTCCCAGCGCATCCCGACGCGTTTCATCCCGCGCGCTTCGTCCACCAGGAACGCCCAGCGCTCATGAACACAAATGCTTTGTTGACGCGCGAGCTCAATGCGGCGGTGCGGTTCTTCTACGACCACACCAACCTGAACCCGACCAGCCCCGGCTATGGCCTCGCTGCCGACGTGAACCACAAACCGCAGGTCGCGTCCATCGCCGCGGTCGGCTTCGCCCTAAGCGCCTGGGCCATCGCGGCCGAGCGCGGCCTCCTGTCGCGACGAGAAGCGCTGACGATCGCGCAGGGGACCCTGCGCACCCTGCTGAAACGAACTCCGCACGCCTTCGGCTTCTTCGCCCATTTCCTGGACCTGAACACGGGCACGCGTTGGCGGCGCTGCGAGTACTCGACCATTGACACGGGCCTCTGCCTCAACGGCGCGCTCACAGCCGCAGCCTATTTCCGCGACGCCGCTCTGGAAGACCTGACCGCTCAACTGTTGGAGCGCCTGGAATGGCAGCGGTTCATCTTCGAGCAGGAGGGACGGCATCTCCTGCGCATGGCCTACAACCCGGACCCCGGCGGCGATTACGTCGGCGCCGAGCCGGGGTTCATCGGCCAGTGGGACATGGCGGCCGAACAGAAGCTCCTCTATCTTCTGGCGGCCCCGCGCCTGTCGCTCGCGCTGGCACAGGCGCTCTACCGCGGTTTCCGCCGCGATACGGGCACCTATCAGGGCAAAACGGTGATCATCAACCCCCAGGGCACCCTCTTCGCCTATCAGTACACCGAGGCCTGGCTGGACGCGCAAGCATATCGTGATCCCGATGGGGTGGACTGGTTCAACAACACCCGGCTGGCGTCACTGGCCAACCGCGACTACTGCCTCAGCCTGTCGGGTCGCTACCGCACTTATCACGCCCACAGTTGGGGGATCGGCTGCGGTGATACGCCCGAAGGCTATCGGGTCAGCGGCGCGCCCCCTGCGCTGGTGCCGTCCCATCCCGACGGCACGGTTTCCATCAGCAACGCCACGGCCTGTCTGCCGTTTATCCCCGATGCGGTGCTGCCCATGTTGGCGTATCTTTACCGCGAGCAGCCTCGGACGTGGGGGCCCTACGGTTTCTATGACGCCTATAACCTGGACGTGGACCCGCCCTGGTACAGCACAGCCGTGTACGGCATCAACAAGGGCTGCGCGCTGCTGATGCTGGAAAACTATCTCACCGGCCTGATCTGGGACCTTTACACCCACAGCGCCTGGATCCAACGGGCCCTGGCGGTGCTGGGGTTTCAGCGCCCGGCGTCTTGGCCGACGACAGAGGACAGCACATGAAGCTCGAAGTACAACAGAACCTTTTCTGGCTCGACGGACGGCCGCTCCTGCTCCAGGCCGGGGAATTCCACTACTTTCGCACACCGGCGGAGCACTGGGCGCACAGGTTGGGCCTGCTGAAAGAAGCAGGCTTCAACGCCGTGGCATCGTACATCCCCTGGCTGTGGCACCAGCCCGCACCGGACGTCCTCGACCTGGACGGACATACCCACCCCATGCGCGATCTGGCCGGCTTCATTGACCTGGCGCAGGCGTTGGGCCTGTATGTCATCGCGCGGCCGGGCCCTTACATCATGGCCGAGACCATCAACGAAGGCATCCCGCCCTGGGTCTTCGCGCGCCATCCTCAGATCGCGCTGATCAACCAGCACAACCGGCCCGAGAACATCGCCAGCTACCTGCACCCGGAGTTCCTGGCCTGTGTCGAAGCGTGGCACCGTGCCGTGTTCGACGTCCTGACGCCCAGGCAGATCACGCGCGGGGGCCCCGTCGTCCTGGTGCAGTTGGACAACGAGATGGGCATGCCCCACTGGGTGCGCAACGTCTTCGACCTCAACCCGGACACCCTGGCGCGCTTCGCCTCCTGGCTGGAACAGACCTGCGGACCGGCGCTGGCCGAACGTTACCCCTTCGCCGACCTGCCGGTCGCGCTGCGGGAACACCTGCTGCAGCCCGAGCTGCCCCATGCGGCCCAGGTGGTGGCCGACTACCGTCGCTTCTACCGCGCCTACCTGGCCGAGTACGGCGCATGGTTGCTGGCCGAAGCGCGACGCAACGGGCTGGAAGTGCCGCCGGTGGTCAACATCCACGGGTTCGCCAACGGCGGCAAGACCTTCCCCATCGGCCTGTCGCAGCTCATCGAGGTGCTGCGCCTGCCGGGGGTGATCGGCGCCACCGACGTCTACCCGGGCGAGATCGGCGCCGGCACCTTTCACCAGCTCCTGCTGGTCAACGCCATGACCTGCGCGGTGCAAGACCCGCGCCAACCGCTCTTTTCCGTCGAATTCCAGGCCGGCGGCAACCTGGATTTCAGCAACATGGCCTCTTCGTTCTACGACCTCCACACCCGGTTGAGCCTGGCCTGCGGCATGCGCGCCTTCAACCATTACCTCTTTTTCGACGGCGAAAACGACCCGCTCCTCAGCCCGGTGAAGCGCCACGATTGGGGCCATCCTGTGCGGAAGGACGGCTCTCGCCGCAGCCATTATCACCGTTACCCCAAACTCACGCGGGTGCTGGCGACCTACGGCGACGCGCTGACCCTGGCCAGGCCGGAAACGGTGACCACCATCGGCTTCTTGCTCGACGACTTCATGACCGAGGTGAACCTGCCGGCCGCGCAACGCGCGACCGACATCATCACCCATCAGCGGGAAGTGATCCTCTTCGATTTCATCGCGCGCGGGCTGGCGCTCAGCCATCGCCCCTTCGACGCCGTGGAGCTGTCGCGCGGCGACCTCCACCCGGAGCGCTACCCGTCTTTGTGGGCCATGCTGGACCTGAGCTGCCCGCTGCCGGTCCAGCACAGGCTGGTGGAGTACGTGCGCGCAGGGGGCAGGCTGGCGGCCGTCGGCCGCCTCGACCCGGCGGGCCCTCTGGCAGAGGCGCTGGGGATACGCAACCTGGTCAGCGATCCGCCTTTTACCCCGCGGCCGGTCAACGCGTTCGCCGCCCGAGACATCCCGGCCAGCTTCGTGCAGTTCCTCGATGGCGATTTCGACCAGGTCTTCGCGACATGCGACGGCAGCGCGGTGGGTGTCAGCAAGGCGGTGGGCCGCGGCCTGTTCATGATGCTGGCCGCTGCCTTCCCGGCCATGACCCTGGAAGACCTGGATGTGGTGGAACAGATGGCCCGCATGTTGGGCTGCGAGGCGCTGTTCGGGCTCACCCAATGGGCAGATGTGAGCCTGAGCCGCGGGCCCGGAGGCGACTTCTTGTTCGTCAACCACTACGGCGATGATCCGCTGGAGACGGTGGTCACCTGTCGCGGCGCGCCCCTCTTCGGCGGCCATCCGGTCTTCCTGCCGGCGCGCAGCGGCGCGATCTTGCCCCTGGCATGGCGCGTCCGCCCCGACGTAACCGTGCGCTACGCCACGGCGGAGGTGACCTCGGTGCACGAAGAGGGGGCAGACCTCGTCTTGACCTTCGCACAGCCCCGTTTCCGCGTCGAGCTGGTTGCGCCGGGGTATGGCTGTTTTGGCGCCGAAGCCGGAGCCGGCGGCCATTTCAGTTATGAGGGCACCGATGGTACACTGAGGATTAACCGCACTTCATAAATCCACTCGAAGGAGCGTCTATGACATACGGGTCAAGCGCCGTCGAAGAACACGTCAATCACCTGCTTGCCCAGATGACGCTGGACGAGAAGATCGGCCAGCTCAACCAGCCCATGATCCAGGACGCGGCCGATCTGGACCTCTTACGGCAGGGCAGGGCCGGCTCTGTGATCAACGCGGCCGGCGCCCTGGCAGGCCAGGAGCCGTCCGGGCCGGCGTCGCCGGAGGTGTACAACCTGCTCCAGGGCGCCGCGCTGGAGGCTCGCCTGCGCATCCCGCTGCTGTTCGGCCGCGATGTCATCCACGGCCTGCGGACCGTGCTGCCCATCCCCCTGGCGCAGGCCGCCAGCTTCGATCCCGCGCTGGTCGAAGAGGGCGCCGCGCTGGCGGCCTGCGAAGCGCGCGCCACCGGCACGCACTGGACCTTCGCGCCCATGCTGGACATCGCCCGCGATCCGCGTTGGGGGCGCATCGCCGAGGGCTTCGGCGAAGACCCGTTCCTGGCCTCACGCATGGCCGGCGCGGCCGTGCGCGGTTTTCAGGGACCCGACCTGGGCCGTCTCGACAAGGTCGTCGCTTGCGCCAAACATTATGTCGGCTATGGCACGGCGGTAGGGGGCCGGGATTACGAGAACGGCGAGCTCTCCGAGGCGACCCTGCGCGACGTGTATCTGCCACCCTTCAAGGCCGCGGTGGACGCCGGGGTCGGCACCGTGATGAGCGCGTTTATTGACCTGAACGGCGTGCCCGCCTCGGCCAACCGGCGCCTGCTCACCGGGGTGTTGCGCGAGGAATGGGGGTTCGGCGGCTTCGTGGTCTCCGACTGGGACGCGGTCGCCGAGCTGGTCTCCCACGGCGTGGCGGAGGACCGGGGCCACGCGGCGGCGCTGGCCTTGCGCGCCGGCGTGGACATGGACATGGTCAGCGGCACCTATGGGGAGACGCTGGCGCAGAATCTGCAGCAGGGCCGCATCACCCTGGCCGAGATAGACGAGGCCGTGCGTCGCGTACTGCGCATCAAGGTGCGCGCCGGGCTGTTCGAGCAACCCTTCGCCGACCCCGAGAGGGCTGCCCGCGAGGTGCTGACCCTCGACGCCCGCGCGCTGGCGAGGCGCATGGCGCGGGCGAGCCTGGTGCTGCTCAAGAACGAGGCCGGCCTGCTGCCTCTGGACGGCTTCCGCCGCATCTTGATCGCCGGGCCTTTTGCCCACGCGCGCAGCGAGCTGTTCGGCACCTGGACGATGGACGGCCGGGCCGAGGATGCCTTGCCGCTGGACGAGGCGTTTCGCCGCATCGCGCCCGACGGCGTGGAGGTATGGGCGGCCCCCGCCCCGGACCAGGCGCTGGCGTACGCACCCTTCGCGGATGTGATCGTGCTGGTGGTGGGCGAACACCCGGCCCGTTCGGGCGAAAACGCCAACGTGAGCGACCTGGGCCTGCCGCCGGGCCAGTCCGCCTGGGTCACGGCATTGGCCAACCTGGGCAAGCCGTTGGTGATGGTAGTCTTCGCCGGCCGGCCGCTGGCCATCACCCGGGAGGTGGCCCAGGCCCAGGCCGTGGTCTACGCGTGGCATCCGGGCCTGGAGGGCGCGGCAGCCCTGGCCGAGGTCCTGTTCGGCCTGGAGGCGCCGGCGGGCCGGCTGCCGGTCACCGTGCCGCGCGCCACGGGACAGGTGCCCATCTACTACAACCATAAGCCCTCCGGCCGTCCCCTCTCGCCGGACGGGCTCTTCCGCACGCGCTATGTGGACCTCCCCTCCGCGCCGCTCTATCCCTTCGGCTACGGGCTGACCTACACCCGCTTCACTTACGAGAACCTGCGGGTGAGCGCCCCCCGCCTGCGCGACACCCTGACGGTGAGCGCCGACATCACCAACGCCGGCCCACGGCCCGGCACGGAGGTGGTGCAACTGTACGTGCGCGATCTCGTGGGGTCGCTGACCCGGCCTGTGCGGGAGCTGAAGGGCTTCCGGCGCGTCACCCTGGGGCCGGGCGAGACGCGGCGGGTGAGCTTCACCCTGTGCGAGCACGACCTGGCCTTCACCCGAGGCGACGGCACCTTCGGCGTCGAGCCGGGCCGTTTCCGGGTGTGGATCGCGCCGCATAGCGCCGCGGGACTGGAGGGGGAATTCGAACTGTGATCACCGGAGGAGCATCTCATGCCGATCTACGAATACACGTGCCTGAGCTGTGGCCAGACCTTCGACCATTTCTGGCTTTCGATTAAGGCGGCCGAGGAAAGTCCCGCACCGGTATGCCCCGATTGCGGCAGCAGCGAGACCCAGCGCATCGTCTCGCAGGTGGCGGTGTTGGGCGGCCTGGGCGGCCTGACGCCGGGGGAGCAGGCGGCCGCTAAGGCGCAAGAGGAACGGCTGGCGAAGATCACCCCCAGGGAGCAGATCGCCAAGCTACAGGCGGGCAAGAAGCGCAAACAGGGGAGCTGAGCTGCCTAAGGCAGGCCGCGCTGGTAGCGGCGCACATTTTCCAGGTGTTCCTCGAAGGTCTTCGCGAAGACGTGGCGGCCCGTGCCGCCCGGCTCGGCCACGAAGTACAGGTAGTCGTGGCGCGCCGGCGCCAGCACGGCCTGAATGCTCTTGATGGTGGGGCTGCAGATGGGCCCCGGCGGCAGCCCCTCCACCTTGTAGGTGTTGTACGGGCTTTCCACCCGGTCGTACTCCTCCAGGTACACCGGCGTCTTCCACCATTGGCCGGTGGCCGGCTGGTAGCCCATGGCATATTGCACCGTGGGATCGGCCTGGAGCCGCATCCCGCGCGCCAGGCGGTTGAGGTAGACGCCGGCGATGAGCGGCCGCTCATCGTCTATCACCGCCTCGCGCTCCACGATGCTGGCCAGGGTCAGGACCTGGTGCAGCGAGAGCTGAGTGGCGCCCGTCGCCTGGGCCGTCCGCCAGGCGGGCATCACCTTCTCGGCGAAGTTGTCCAGTTGGCGGCCCAGCAGGTCCAGCGCGGTGGCGCCCTCGGCCGGCAGGCGGTAGGTGTCGGGGTAGAGGAAGCCTTCCAGGCTGGCGCCGGCCGGCCGCAGGGCCAGGAAGTCATACTGCCCGCTGTCGAGCCCGGTCAGGTCGCCGCTGAGGCCGCGGCGCCGATACTCCGCGCCGTCCAGCCCCACGCGCCGGCTCAGGTAGTCGGCGGTCTGTTCCAGGCGCCAACCCTCTCCCACCCGGATCACGACCTCGGGCGCGCGGGCATTTTGCAGCGCCTGGGCGATCTCGGGGATGGTCATGGCGGGGCTGAGCTGGTACGTGCCGGCCTGCAGGCGGGGGGCCAGGCCGTTGGCGCGCACATAGGCCTCGAAGAGCCGCGCATCGGTGATCAGCCCCGCGCCGGCCAGGTTCTCGGCGATGGTGCGCGCGGTCGCGCCCGGCTGCACCACGAACTGCCGCGGCCTGCCGTCCGGGTCGGCCGGCTGCTCCAGGCGTGCCCGGTTGGCCTCCAGGTAAGCGGCAGAGAACGCGTCACCGCTGCACGCGGCGACGACCAGGGCCAGCAACGACGACAGGAGGATGACGAGGAACAAAGAACGTTTCATGGGACTGATGACGCACCTGCACAGATGTATGTTCCGAAAGCCCCGCTGTACAAACCAGGTTTCTGCGAGAAACCTGGTTTGTACAGCAGGGCTGGTATGACGGGATTATACCATGAAACTCGAACAAGCCGGTTTCTCGGAGAAACCCGGTCTGTTCGACCCTTCAACACCCCACCCCATATTTGACAGATGCGCCCAGGTGAAGTATAAAGGACGGGCGCCTGGCCAACAGGCGCGATCTTATGAAAGGAGGCGGGCGACATGATTTATATGGTTATTCCCAGCAAGCGTCATGCACGCTCGCCGCGCCTTGCCCTGGCTTAGCAGAGCCAGATAACGCACCTCTGCTCACCCCAGGCCACTTGTCGGCGAGTTTGCGTCCGGCGGGTGGCTTTTTTGTTTGTTGGCCACCCTTTGAGTGACTGTATTGGACGCCGGGGCTTGCCCCGGAGCGCAGCGAGGCCGCAGCGAGCTGCGGCGTCCGGCCGGATGTATCTGGAGAAACCAGGTTTCTCCGAGAAACCTGGTTTCTCCAGATACTCCAGATCAGATTGGAAGACAAGCATGTCCGCAACTGCCATCCCAATAGATTACGATCTCAGAAACGCGGTTTCCGTCAGCCGGCTCACCGGCCTGTGGCGCATGATGACCGGGTTCCGCTGGCGCTACCTGGGCGCCACGGTCACCCTGGCGGTAGGCGCCCTGGCCAAGACCGCGACGTTCCTGCTGCTGCGCTACTTCGCGGACGAAGTGCTGGGCCGGGGCCGGTCCACCGGGCTTCTGGTCGCGGTCGCGCTGGGATTCATTGCGCTGGCGCTGGCCGAAGGGGGATTCACCTTCCTCAGCGGGCGCCTGGCCGCGCAAACCGCCGAGGGTGTGGCGCGGCGGCTGCGCAACTACATGTACGACCACATCCAGCGGCTCACCTTCACCTACCACGATCACATGCAGACAGGAGAGCTGATCTCGCGCAGCACATCGGACGTGGAGGCGATCCGCCGCTTTTACGCCGACCAGGCCATCGGCATCGGCCGCATCGTGCTGCTGTTCGGCATCAACTTCGCGGCGGTGGCGCGGCTGAACCTGCAACTGGCCCTGCTCTCGGTGGTGGTGATCCCGCCGGTGATCGTCATGTCCTACTTCTTCTTCAAGCGCATCTCCAAGGCGTACGAAGCGTACCAGGAGCAGGAGGCGACCCTCTCCACCGTGCTGCAGGAGAACCTGAGCGGCGTGCGCGTGGTCAAGGCGTTCGCCAGGCAGGCCTACGAGCGGGAGAAGTTCGAGCGCGAGAACTGGGGCAAGTACCGCCGCGGCCGCCAACTGGTCACCATGCACGCCCTGTACTGGCCGTCGTCCGACGTCCTGTGCGGCGGGCAGATGATCTTCGGCTATGCGATGGCCGCGCTGATGGCCATCAACGGGGTCATCACCCCCGGCACCTTCCTGGCCTACGTGGGCCTGCTCACCTGGATCATCTGGCCCATGCGCAACCTGGGCCGGCTGATCGTGCAGACCTCCACCGGCCTCGTGTCGCTGAAACGGGTGGTCGAGGTGCTGAGCCAGGAACAGGAGCCGCTGACGGAGGGAACTTATCGGCCCGCGGGGGATCTGCGCGGGGAGGTGGAGTTCAGGAACGTGTCGTTCGAGTACGAGGCCAACATGCCCGTCCTGCACGACATCAACCTGCATGTCTTGCCGGGCCAGGCCGTGGCCCTGCTGGGCTCCACCGGCTCGGGCAAGACCACGCTGGTGAACCTGCTGCCCAGGTTCTACGAGTACACGGCCGGCGAGATCTTGCTGGACGGGGTGCCGCTGAAGGCGTATCCCAGGGACTACCTGCGGAGCCAGATCGGGATCGTGGAGCAAGAGCCGTTCCTCTTCTCCAAGACCATCCGCGAGAACATCACCTACGGGGTCAGCCGCGAGGTCTCCGACGCAGAGGTGGAGGCCGCGGCGCGGGCGGCCGCGATCCACGACGGGATCATGACCTTCCCCGAGGGCTACAAGACCCTGGTGGGCGAGAAGGGGGTGACCCTTTCGGGCGGCCAGCGGCAGCGCATCGCGATCGCGCGCACGCTGTTGAAAGACCCGCGCATCCTGATCCTGGACGACTCCACCTCATCGGTGGACACCGAGACCGAGGCCGAGATCCGGGGCGCGCTGGAGCGGTTGATGCAGGGCCGCACGACCTTCATCATCGCCCATCGCATCCAGAGCCTGATGAACGCGGATCAGATCCTGGTGCTGGACAAGGGCCGCGTGGCCCAGCACGGCACGCACGAAGAGCTGGTGGCGCAACCCGGCCTCTACCGGCAGATCTACGACCTGCAGGCGCGGATCGAGGATGAGCTGGCGGAGGAGATCCATGCTTTCTCAGGCAACGGACATGAACCAACAGGGTGATATTTTTGCCACGAATTGCACGAATTACACGAATTAGTCAGATACTTTCGTGTAAATTCGTGTAATTCGTGGCTTTCCAGGGGGGCCTTCATGGCAGACTACGAAGAATTCGAAGAAGAAGAATTTACCACTCAATTCAACGGCCGGACGCTGTGGCGCATCCTGGGGCTGGTGAAGTCGCATTGGCGCTGGGTGTTGGGCTTCATGCTGGCCATCGCGCTGGTGTCGCTGCTGGACTCGGTGTTCACCTACCAGGGCAAGCGCATGCTGGACGAGGCCATCATCCCGCGCGACCCGATCGCGCTGCGGAGCATCCTGGTCGTCTACGCCGCGCTGATCCTGGTGCAGGCGGTCGGCGTCCTGGGCTTCATCTACCTGGCCGGCGTGCTGGGCGAGCGGGTGCAGTACGACCTGCGCAAGCGGATGTTCGACCACCTGCAGGAGCTGTCCTTCTCGTACTTCAGCCGCACCCCGGTGGGCTGGATCATGTCGCGCGTCACCTCCGACTCGGAGCGCATCGCGCAACTGGTCACCTGGGGCATGCTGGACGTGACGTGGGCGGCCTTCAACATCGTCAGCGCCATGGCGTTCATGCTGTTCATCAACTGGCGGCTGGCGCTGATCGTGATGGTGACCATCCCGATCCTGGTGGTCGTCGCGGTGCAGTTCAAGAAGCGCATCCTGGCCCAGTTCCGCCAGGTGCGCAAGATCAACTCCAAGATCACCGGCGAGTTCAACCAGAACATCACCGGGGTGCGGGTGGTGAAGGCGCTGGGCCGCGAGGACGAAAACCTGCGCGAGTTCTCCGTCCTGACCGGCCAGATGTACCGCGCCGCATACCGGGCCGCGTGGCTCTCCGCGCTGTTCCTGCCGGCGGTGCAGTTGATCAGCGCGTTCGCGGTGGGCGCAGTGGTGCTCTACAGCGGGCTGAGCGCGACCGTGGGCGGCATGACCATCGGCGCGGTGCAGGCCTTCGTCAGCTACATCACCTTCATGATGTGGCCGGTGCAAGACCTGGCCCGGGTCTACTCGGAGCTGCAGCACGCCATCGCCTCGGCCGAGCGCACCTTCTCGCTGATTGATGCGCAGCCCGAGGTGGCCGACCGGCCGGCCGCGTTCGACCCCGGTACCCTGCGCGGGGAGATCGAGTTCGACCACGTGGACTTCTGGTACGACGAGGACAAGCCGGTGCTGCGCGACTTCAACCTGCGGGTGAAGCCGGGCGAGACCATCGCGCTGGTGGGCGAGACCGGCGGCGGCAAGAGCACCATCGTGAACCTGGCCTGCCGCTTCTACGAGCCTAAGGCGGGCAGCATCCGCATCAACGGCCGCGACTACCGGGACTACACGCTGCACGGCATCCACTCCCGCATCGGCGTGGTGCTGCAGACGCCGCACCTGTTCTCCGGCACGGTGCGCGAGAACATCCGCTACGGCCGGCTGGACGCCACCGCCGCGGAGGTGGAGGAGGCCGCCCGGATCGCGGGCGCGCACGAGTTCATCGTCCACCTCGAGGGCGGCTACGACGCCGAGGTGGGCGAGGGCGGCAACCGGCTCTCGGTGGGCCAGAAGCAGCTCATCAGCCTGGCGCGGGCCGTGCTGGCCCAGCCCGACATCCTGGTGATGGACGAGGCCACCTCGTCGGTGGACACCGTCACCGAGGCGCTGATCCAGCGCGGCATGGAGGCGGTGATGGCCGGCCGGACGACCTTCGTCATCGCGCACCGGCTGAGCACCATCAAGCGGGCCGACCGCATCCTGGTGATCGAAGACGGCCGGATCGTGGAGGAGGGCACCCACGCCGAGCTGCTGCGGGCCCGGGGGCACTACTACAAGCTGTACACCCAGCAGTTCCGCCAGCAGCGCGCCGCCGCGCTGGAGCAGATGGCCCTGCCGGAGCCGGTGGCGGCATAACTAACTAACATAGAAACCAGGTTTCTCAGAGAAACCTGGTTTCTTTACGGGGATATCCAACACCATGATCCACATTGACGGTTCCCTCGGCGAAGGCGGCGGACAGGTGCTCCGCAGCAGCCTGACCCTGGCCATGCTCACCGGCCAGCCGGTCCGCCTGACGAACATCCGCGCGCGGCGGCCCAAGCCCGGCCTGCAGGCCCAGCACCTGGCCGCGGTGCACGCGGCCGCGACGGTCTGCGCCGCGGAGGTGACCGGCGCGGCCATCGGCTCGCAAGAACTCACGTTCGTTCCCGGCCCGGTGCGGCCGGGCAGCTACCGCGCCGACATCGGCACCGCGGGCTCGACCTCGCTGGTGCTGCAGACCGTCTTCCTGCCCCTCGGTTGGAGAAACCAGGCCTGGGTGAGAAACCAGGCCTGGGTGAGAAACCAGGTTTCTGCGAGAAACCTGGTTTCTCACCCAGCGACCGAGCTCACCCTCACCGGCGGCACCCACGTGCCGTGGAGCCCCAGCACCCACTACCTGACCCTGTGCTGGCTCCCCATGCTGCGCCGGCTGGGCCTCGATGCGGAGATCGAGCTGTTGCTGGCCGGCTTCTACCCGGAGGGGAACGGCCAGGTGCGCGCGATCATCCGGCCAACTGAACGCATCGCGGCGCTGCGCCTGCCCGAACGGGGCGCGCTGCGCGGCATCCGCGGCATCTCGGCCGTGGCCAACCTGGACATGAGCATCGCCCGGCGCCAGCGGGATCAGGCGCTGAAACGGCTGCGCGGCCGCCACAGCAAGCTCGAGATCGAGCTGCTGGACCTGCCGGCGCGCAACAAAGGCACCTTTCTGCTCCTGCTGGCCGAGTTCAAGCACAGCCTTGCCTGCTATGTGAGCCTGGGCGCGCTGGGCAAGCGGGCCGAGCAGGTGGCCGACGAGGCGTGCCTGTGGCTGGAGCGGTTCCTGGCCGGCACCGGCGCGGTGGACGAATACCTGGCCGACCAGCTCCTGCTGCCCCTGGCGTTCGCGGACGGCGAATCGTCCTTCCGCACGGCGCGGGTCACCGAGCACCTGCGCACCAACGCCGAGGTGATCCGCGCGTTCGGCGCGGCGGAGATCGCGATCGAGAAAGAACCGGGCGGGACAGGGCTGGTGCGCGTGGTGCCGCGGTGGGCCGGCTGAGCCCGCTGAACAAACCAGGTTTCTTGGAGAAACCTGGTTTGTTCAGCGGGGCGGTTTGTTCAGCGGAACGTCTTATGGTACACTGTTGACCGTAAAGAAACCTGCGCCAGCCCTAACCGGGTTTCTCGGAGAAACCTGGTTTGTCCCAACGGCCAACCGACCGCAGAGTGGAAACAACCGAGAATGCCCTACCGACAAGTTAATCTTACGGCCGGATACTACTATCACATCTACAACCGAGGCGTAAACCGGCAACGCATCTTTTTCCAGCCCGAGAATTGGAGCTACTTCATCGAGCTCCTCCGGCGCTATTTTCTGTCGGTTGCGGTTGACATTGTCGCCTATTGTCTGATGCCCAACCATTATCATCTCCTCGCATTGCTGAAAACGAATCATTTCAGCAGGGAGGTCATGCAGCCTTTCAGTCTTGCCTACACCAAAGCGATTAATCGCCAGCAAGATCGGGTAGGTCCGCTGTTCCAGGGCCCCTTCAAAGCTATTCTGGTAGATCGCGAGGAGTACTTGTTACACCTTTCTCGCTATATCCATTGCAACCCGGTAAACGCCGGTCTTGTGAGCCGGGCCGAAGATTGGGCCTATTCCAGCTATCGCGATTACATTGGGATGCGGAATGACACACTGTCGAAACCGGACATTGTGCTATCCCAGTTCGATTCGCGTAGCGCTTATCGCAGATTTGTTGAGGCGTATACCGAAGAGAGCACAGCCATCATCAAACACCTGATGTTGGACTGAGCACCTGCTAACAGTGGTACAAACCAGGTTTCTTGGAGAAACCTGGTTTGTACCACTGTTAGCAGGTTTCTTGGGGAAACCTGGTTTGTACCACAGCCAGTTGGAGAAACCAGACCAGTTGGAGAAACCTGGTTTGTCTCGCCGCAGCAGCAAAAGGAGAACACATGTCTGAAATACGCCCCACCGGCGCGGAGAACATCGCCTGGGACCTGACCGACCTGTACGCGGGCATGGACGACCCGCAGCTCAACGCCGACCTGGACGCGGCCGACGCGGAGGCCGCCGCCCTGGACACCGAATACCGCGGCCGGATCGGCGCCCTCTCCGGCGGGGAGCTGGCCGGCCTGCTGGCGCGCTATGAGGCGCTGCTGGAGCGCGCCTATAAGGCCGGCAGCTTCGCGGCCCTCAACTGGACGCAGAACACCGAGGACCCGGCCCGCGGCGCGCTGATGCAGCGCGTCACCGAGCGGGGCTCGCAACTGCGCCAGAAGCTGGTCTTCCTGGAGCTGGAGCTGGCCCACACCCCCGACGACGTGGCCTCCGCCTGGCTGGCCGACCCCGCGCTGGCCCGCTACCGCCACTGGCTGGAGGTGGTCCGCCTCTACCGGCCCTACCTGCTGTCCGAGCCCGAGGAGAAGATCCTGGCCGAGAAGGCGGTCACGGGCCGCAACGCGTGGGAGCGCTTCTTCGATGAGGTGCACGCGGCCGCGCGCTACGAGCTGGACGGCGAGAAACTGAACCGGGATCAGGTGCTCAGCAAACTGTACGACCCCGATCGCGCGCTGCGCCAGCGGGCGGCCGCTGCCGTCACCGCCGGGCTGAAGGAGCTGCGCCGCACCACGACCTACGTCTTCAACACCATCCTGGCCGACAAGGCGTCGGACGACCGGCTCCGCAAGTATCCCACATGGCTCAGCGCGCGCAACCTGGCCAACCAGGTGGACGACAAGACCGTCGAAGCGCTGGTCAATGCCGTCACCTCCCGCTACGACATCGTGGCGCGCTACTACCGGCTCAAGCGCAAGCTGTTGGGGCTGGACGAGTTGTTCGACTACGACCGCTACGCGCCCCTGCCCGCGGCCGACCGGCACTTCGCCTGGGACGAGGCGCGCGAGCTGGTGCTGGATGCCTACGGCGGGTTCCACCCGCGCATGGCCGAGATCGCGAGCTGGTTCTTCGAGCGCCGCTGGATTGATGCGCCCCCGCGGCCCGGCAAGTACGGCGGCGCGTTCAGCCACAGCACGGTGCCCTCGGTCCATCCCTACATCCTGCTGAACTACGAGGCGCGGCCGCGCGACGTGATGACCCTGGCCCACGAGCTGGGGCACGGTGTGCATCAGAAGCTGGCGGGCGTCCAGGGGCTGCTGCAGGCCGACACCCCCCTCACCACGGCGGAGACCGCCTCGGTCTTCGGCGAGATGCTGGTGTTCCAGCGCCTCATGGCCCAGGAGCGCGACCCGCAGGTGCGGCTGGGGATGCTCACCGCGAAGATCGAGGACTCCTTCGCCACCGCGTTCCGGCAGATCGCGATGAACCGCTTCGAGGACGCCATCCACACCGCGCGGCGGGCCGAGGGGGAGCTGACCACAGAGCGCTTCGGCGAGTTGTGGCTGGCCACGCAACGCGCCATGTTCGGCGATAGCGTGACGTTGACGGAGGACTACGGGCTGTGGTGGAGCTACATCCCCCACTTCATCAGCACGCCCGGTTATGTCTACGCATATGCCTTCGGCGAGCTGCTGGTCCTGGCGCTCTACGCCCGCTACCGCGAAGTGGGGCCCGGTTTTGCCGACGCCTATGTCGAGATGTTGTCCAAGGGCGGCTCCGATTGGCCCCATGCCATCGTGGCGCCGTTGGGCGCCGACCTGACCGACCCGGCCTTCTGGCAGGGCGGCTTGCGGATCCTCGAGGACCTGGTCGTCGAGGCGGAGGACCTGGCCGGCTCGCTGGCCAGTTGACCGGCTGTCGGCAGTGCCGACGGCCACAGGATCAACGAGAACCTTGTTTCTACGGAAGCTCGGTTCTCACCCATTCTTATCTGTTTCAAGAAGGAGCAATCTCATGGTAGAACCGAAGCTGACTGTAGCAGACGACATGGTCGTCACCCTTGACTACACCCTCACCCTGGACAACGGTGAGGTGGTGGATTCCACGCAAGATCGCGCGCCGCTGACCTACCTGTCCGGCGCCGGGCAGTTGCTACCGGCCTTCGAGAAGGCCGTGCAGGGGCTGGGCGTGGGGGATGAGGCCCGTTTCACCCTCTCTCCCGAAGACGGATACGGCGTCTACGACGAGGAGGCGGTGGAGGAGGTATCCATTGACCAGTTCCCCGCCGGGCAGGAGATCTACCCGGGCATGACGGTGGGGGTACAAGACATGTCGGGGCACATCTACGAGGCCTACATCGCAGACATCACCGATGATGTGGTCACCCTGGACTTCAACCACCCGCTGGCCGGCGAAGCCCTCAACTTCGAGGTGAAGGTGCGCGCCATCCGGCCCGCCACCCCTGAGGAGCTGGCCCACGGCCACGTCCACGGCGAAGAACATCAGCACGACTGATGGCCCTTGCGGGGAAAGCGGGTTCCGAGCCGGGAGCCCGCTTTCCCGGCATAGGGCTAACCCACCGTCACCTCGCCGCACAGGTTGCGGCCCATCTGGACCTTCACCTCGTCGGGCGTCAGGCCTGCGCTGAACAGGTAGAACAGCTTGCACAACGCGGCCTCCGCGGTCATGTCATAGCCGCTGATCACCCCTGCCTGCGCCAGCGCCGCGCCGGCCGCGTACTCGCCCTGGCGCACCGAGCCGCGCAGGCATTGGGTGCAGTTCACGATCACCACCCCGCGCTGCGTCGCGGCCCGGATCTCGGCCAGGAACGCCCGGTCGCGATCGGGCGCGTTGCCGACGCCGTACGTCTCCAGCACCAGGCCGTGCAGCGGCGGCTGCAGGATGTTGTGCAGCACCGCCGGTGACAGGCCGGGGAAGATGCGGAACGCACCCACCGTGGCCTGGACGGCCGGCGCGGCCAGGGCCGGGCCCGCTGCGGCCGGGGCCGGGGCCACATGGCTCCAGTCAATCTTCACCTCCACCCCCACCACGCCCAGCGGCGGGTAGTTGGGCGAGTCGAACGCGTCCAGGCCGTCCGCGTCCACCTTCACCGAGCGACAGCCCCGCAACAGCTTGTTGCCGAAGTAGAGGCACACCTCCGGGACGGGGTGCTCGGCCGCGATGAGCATGCTGGTGATCAGGTTGGCACGGGCGTCGTTGCGGATCTCGCACAGCGGGATCTGCGAACCGGTGAGGATCACCGGCTTGCCCAGCCCTTGTAGCAGGAACGGCAGCGCGGACGCGGTGTAGGCCATGGTGTCGGTGCCGTGGAGCACGATGAAGCCGTCGTAGACGTCGTAATGCGCCACGATGTCCTGGGCGATGCGGAACCAATCGGCCGGGGTCATGTTGGACGAATCCAGCAGCGGCGTGTATTCGTGGATGTGGTATTCGGGCATGCGCAGATCGCGCAGCTCGGGCATGTCGGCCATCTGCGCGGCCAGGTAGCCCGGCGCGGGCGCATAGCCGCTGGCCGTCCGGCACATGCCGATGGTCCCACCGGTGTAGGCAATGTAGAGTCGTTTGCGCATGGCGCTATTCTAATCCACTGCGTCGCAGCCGCCAAAGGCCGGTTACAGGAAGCGCTCGTGCAATCGTGGGAGGTATCTGGAATGGAGGCTTCAGCCGGTTACCTGGCACTTGAGCGTCAATGCTATAAGCCGGCCAGGGCCTTGGTCCGGGCGCACCCGAATTCCCGGGGTAATTGACAGCCGATGGAACCGAAGGTACAATCTGGCTGAGAAAACCTGGCTGCCGGGCTGAGAAACCAGGTTTCTTGGAGAAACCTGGTTTCTCAGCCCGGACGTGCCCCGGAATCAGGAGATCCGCATGGCTGCGGCATACGACCCCCAAGACGACAACCGATACGCCCAACTGGAGGCCATACTGGCCGGCTACAGCCGGAGCGCAGATGCCGTCCCGCCCACGCCCCTCAGGTCGAACCTGCTGGAGATCCTGCACGACGCGCAGGCGCTTTTCGGCGGCTGGCTGCCGCGGCCGGCCGTGGAGCGCATCGCCGAGTTCCTGCGCATGCCCACCGCCGACGTCTACGGCGTCACCGAGTTCTACGAGATGTTCCACACCCGGCCGGTGGGACGCCGCGTCATCCGGGTCTGCCAGGATGCGCCGTGCGGCCTGGCCGGCGCCGACCGGCTGCTTTCCGATGTGTGCCGGCGCCTGGGGATAGCGCCGGGCGAGACGACCCCCGATGCCGCGTTCACCGTGGAGCCGGTACGCTGCCTGGGGCTGTGCGACCGGGCGCCGGCCGCGCTGGTCAACCTGGAACGCCACGCGCCCGCGCAGGTCGAGACGCTGTTGGACGGCAGCCCTGCGCCGGCTGAACGCCGCACACGTGCACCTGCGCGCGGTGGGGCCGCAAGTGCAGGTATTGGCGGCCTGGTCAAAGTGGCGCTGGCCAACGTCGGCGTGGTGGATCCGACCAGCCTGGAGGACTACCGGGCACAAGGGGGCATGGCCGCGTTGCACAAGGCGCTGCGCGAGATGACCCCGGACCAGGTGATCGCGGAAGTGAAGGCCAGCAAGCTGCTGGGCCGCGGGGGCGCCGCGTTTTCGGCCGGGCTGAAGTGGGAGTACGCTGTGCGCCACCCGCCGCCCCGCTACATCATCTGCAACGCGGACGAGAGCGAACCGGGCGCGTTCAAGGATCGGGTGTTGATGGACGGCGATCCGTTCCGGGTGGTGGAGGGGCTGCTCATCGCTGCCTACGCCATCGGCGCACAGCACGTCTTCATCTACGTGCGCGGGGAGCACCGCACAGGCTACGAGCGCTTCACCAACGCCGTCCGGCAGATCGCGGAGGCCGGCTACCTGTGCCGCGATTCGGCCGGCGGCCCGTTCGCCTGCCGGGTGGAGGTGCGGCGAGGCGCCGGCGCGTACGTCTGCGGCGAAGAGACGGCGCTCATCGAGAGCATCGAGGGCAAGCGCGGCTTCCCCCGGCTGCGGCCGCCCTATCCGGCCGAGCGAGGGCTGTGGGGCAGGCCCACGGTGATCAACAACGTGGAGACCCTGGCCAAGGTGCCCCCGATCATCATGCACGGCGCGCGGTGGTACAACGCCCTGGGCACGCCCGAGTCGGCCGGCACCAAGCTCTTTGCTGTCAGCGGCTCGGTGCTGCGGCCCGGCGTGTACGAGGTGCCGTTCGGCGTGCCGCTGCGCCATCTGATCTTCGACCTGGCCGGCGGGCTGCGAGAGGGCCGGCGGGTACAGGCGGTGCTCACCGGCGGCGCGGCCGGCACCTTCCTGACGACCGAGCACCTGGACACGCCCCTCACCTTCGAGGACTTCCGCAAGGTCGGCGGCACCATCGGCGCCGGCACGGTGATGGTCTTCGACGACGAGGTGGATCTGCGCGGCGTGCTGGCCCGCATCGGCGCGTTCTTCGCGCACGAAAGCTGCGGCAAATGCTATCCCTGCCAGATGGGCACCCAGCGCCAGGCCGAGATCCTGGCGCGGATCGCTGAGGGGAACGCGCGTCCGTCCGACGCGGCCGACCTGCTGGAACTGGCCGGCGTGCTGACCGATACCAGCATCTGCGGGCTGGGCCAGGCCGCGCCGTGGGCGGTCGTCAGCGCGCATAGCCGCTGGCCGGAGCTATTCGAGACACGCTTATGACGAAACCCGGAACATTGGCCGCCCTGGCCGCTTACACCCTGTGGGGCCTGCTGCCGGTCTATTGGAAGGCGGTGGAGCAGGTGCCCGCGCAAGAGATCCTCGGCCACCGGATCGTGTGGTCGCTGGTGGTCACGCTGGGGCTGCTGGCCCTGAACCGGGAGTGGCACTGGCTGAAGCGGGCCGTCCGCCGGCCGGCCGTTTTGCTCCCGTATCTGGGCTCGGCTGCCCTGCTGGGCCTGAACTGGTTTGTCTATATTTGGGCCAACAACAACGGCCATATCGTGGAGACCAGCCTGGGCTACTTCATCAACCCGCTGGTGAACGTGCTGCTGGGTGTCGTCTTGTTGCGGGAGCGGATGCGGCCCTGGCAGTGGGCGGCCGTGGGCATCGCCGGCCTGGGCGTGGGCTATATGACGTTCGGCTACGGCCAGCTCCTCTGGATCGCGCTGATCCTGGCGTTCAGCTTCGGCTTCTACGGCCTGCTCCGTAAGACGGGAGGACTGGAGGCGATCCAGGGCCTGACGGTGGAGACGGGCCTGATGTTCCTGCCCGCGCTGGCCTATCTGCTTTACCTGGACAGCCGCGGCGCGGGCGCGTTTGGCCGGGCAGACGCCACCACGACCTTGCTCCTGGGGCTGGCCGGGATCGTCACCGCGATCCCCCTGATCCTGTTCGCCTACGGCGCGCGCCGCGTGCAACTGACCACCCTGGGCGTGCTGCAATACGTCGCGCCCACGGGACAGTTCCTGCTGGGCGTGCTGGCCTACAACGAGCCGTTCACCCGCACGAGGCTGATCGGGTTCAGCCTGATCTGGGCCGCGCTGTTGCTCTACTCGGCCGAGGGATTCATCACGCAGCGACGCGCCGCCGCCGCACCCGCGGGCTGAAAGGCCACGCTGATTCGTGATTCGCCGATTCGTGATTCGCCGATTCGTGATTCGCCGATTCGTGATTCGCTGATTCGTGATTCGCCGATTCGTGATTCGCCGATTCGTGATTCGCCGATTCGTGATTCGCTGATTCGTGATTCGCTGATTCGTGATTCGCTGATTCGTGATTCGCTCTCGCTACTCCGGAGATCGCAGATGGCTCAAAACACCACCTCCATCACCCTGACCCTCAACGGCCGGACCGTGCGCGCCGCGGCCGGGATGACCATTTTGCAGGTCGCGCAGGAGGCCGGCGTGGAGATTCCCACCCTGTGCTACCATCCCAACCTGACCGCCAACGGCATCTGCCGGCTGTGCGTGGTGGAGGTGGTAGGCGCGCGCAACCTGCAGCCGTCGTGCGTGGCAAAGGCCGCCAGGGACATGGTGGTGAACACGGAGACCGAACGAGTCCATACCGCCCGCCGTGTCATCCTGGAACTGCTGGCCTCCACTGTGGATTTGAGCCAGGCGCCGGACGTGCTGGCGTTGGCCAGGCGATACGGCGCCAACCTGCAACGCTTCGCGGGCGGCGTCCGTCGCGAGTTCCCGGTCCTCGACGACAACCCGTTCTACATCCGCGACTACGCCAAGTGCGTCATGTGCTGGCGCTGCATCCAGGTGTGCGCAGAGGACGTGCAGAACACTTTCGCCCTCACCTGGGGCGGTCGCGGCATCGGCAGCCACGTCACCACCGCGTTCGGCGAGGACATGCCCGATACCACCTGCGTCTTTTGCGGCAACTGCGTCGGCGTCTGTCCGACCGGGGCGTTGCAAGACCCGCCCATGATCACCCCTGACCAAACCGTCCGTTCCACCTGCCCTTACTGCGGGGTCGGGTGCCAGATCATGCTCTACGTCAAGGATGATCGCATCTACCGCGTGGATGCGCCGTTCGACGCCGCGCCCAACTATGGCCGGCTCTGCGTCAAGGGCCGCTTCGGCAGCGACTTCGTGCATCATCCCAGCCGCCTGACCACGCCGCTGATCCGCCGGGAGCCGCAGGCACCGGGCCGGCGGACCCCGGCCAGGCCGGAGGACTGGCGGGCCGCGAGCTGGGACGAGGCGCTGGACCTGGTTGCACAGCGGCTGCTGGAGCTGCGTCAGCGCTATGGGCCGGACTGCATCACCGCCAACGCATCGGCCAAGGCCACCAACGAGGACAACTACCTGCTGCAGAAGTACATGCGCGCGGTGATCGGCACCAACAACGTGGATCATTGCGCGCGCTTGTGCCATGCGGGCAGCGTCGCGGGGCTGCAACTGGCCATCGGCTCCTCCGCCATGAGCAACGCCATCGCCGAAATGCCCCACCTGGAGTGCTTCATGGTGGTGGGCTCCAACACCACCGAGACCCATCCCGTCATCGCCACTTTCTTGAAACAGGCGGTAGTGCGCAACGCCGCGCGGCTCATCGTCTGCGACCCGCGCCAGATCGAGATGACGCGCTTCGCAGAGCTCTGGCTGCGCCACAAGCCCGGCACCGACACGGCGCTGTTCAACGCCATGGCGCACGTAATCGTGGCCGAGAAGCTGTACAACGCCGCCTTCATCGCCGAGCGGACCGAAGGCTTCGAGGCCTACGTGGCCAGCCTGGCCGACAAAACCCCCGAATGGGCCGAGGCGATCACCGGCGTGCCCGCGGAGGACATCCGCCGCGCCGCGCGCATCTACGCTACGGCGAAAGCTGCCGCCATCTACTGGGGCATGGGCATCAGCCAGAGCACTCACGGCACCGACAACACCCTTACCCTCACCAACCTGGCGCTGCTGTGCGGCCACATCGGCCGGCCGGGAACCGGCCTCAACCCGCTGCGGGGCCAGAACAACGTCCAGGGCTGTTCCGACGCGGGCGGCCTGCCGGCGTTCTACACCGCCTATCAGCCGGTCACCGATCCCGCAGTGCGCGGCCGCTTCGAGGCGGCCTGGGGCGTGTCGCTGCCGGCCAGGCCCGGCCTCACCACCACCGAGTTTGTGGACGGCGTGTTGTCCGGCCAGGTGAAGGCCTGGTATGTGATGGGCGAAGACCCCCTGATGAGTGAGCCGCATCTGGCCCACGCCCGACATGCGGTGGAGCACCTCGAGTTCTTCGTGGCCCAGGACATCTTCTTCAACGAGAGCAACGTCTATGCCGATGTGATCCTGCCTGCGACCAGCTATGCGGAAAAGGACGGCACCTTCACCAACTCCGACCGTCGCGTGCAGCGCGTCCGGCGCGCGGTCTCGCCCCCCGGCCTGGCGCGCGCCGATTGGGAGATCATCGCCGATTTGGCGCGGCGCACCATCCGGCGGATGGCAGACACAACGGGAGCAGGCGCAGAGGTCGCGTCCCTGCTGGCGCAATGGGCCTACAGCGGCCCGGCCGACATCTGGCGGGAGATGCGCCTGGTGACGCCCGATTTCTACGGCATCACCTACGCCCGGCTGGAGCGCGAGGGCGGCGTCCACTGGCCGTGCCCTTCCCCGGACCACCCCGGCACGCCCTATCTGTTCGCGGAGGACTTCCCCAGCGGCCGCGGCAGGTTCTGGCCGGTGGAATACGGCACCGAGAGCGAGCTGCCCGACGCCGAGTACCCGTTCGTGCTGAGCACCGGCCGCGTGCTCTATCACTGGCACGGCGGCGCGATGACGCGCGTCTCCGCGCTGGACGCGATCTGGCCCGAGTGCACCGTCGAGCTCCACCCCCAGGACGCGGATCGCCTGGGGCTCGCGACCGGCGATTGGGCCGAGGTATCCAGCCGCAGGGGCGCCATCGTCGCGCGCGTCCTCGTCACCGGTCGCTCCCCGCGCGGGACGGTCTTCATCCCCTTCCACTTCGCCGAGGCAGCCGCCAACGTCCTGACCGACCATCGGCTGGACAAACGGGCCAAGATCCCGGACTACAAGGTGTGCGCCGTGGCCGTTCGGCCCGCGCCCGCGCCCGTCCGACCCGGCGCCGACATCCCCCTGACCGACCGCGGCGCCATCAAAGACCCGACGAAAGGGTGAAGGAATGAAAAGATGATGGATTCGGATTACCGGCAAGCCATGCCCCCCTTTGACAGGCAGCCCTGTGGCTGCCCCGGCGCCCAGGAGATCCTGGCCGACCTGGACGATGACCTGCTCGACCTGCAGCCCGGGGAACGGCTGTGGAAGCTCTACTGCTTCCGCACGGCCGACCATGCCACGGGGCTACGGCATCGCATCTACACCAAGCGCAAGCCCAACGGCCGGCTGGCGCTGATCACCTTTGCCGTGCACAACCCGCCCGATGCCCGCAACGGCGCCAACGGCCATCCAGCCCCCAAAGCGGTCCGTTCGGGGATCGCCCGGGTGCCCGATCTCTCGGTGGAGGACCTGGATCGCATCATCGTTGCCATCCGCCGCCAGATCCAGGCCACGCCGGAGACCTGCGAAGAGGTTGATCTGAGCCACTTCGCCACCCTGCAGGATCAGATCGCCTGGCTGGAAGCGCAGTGACGAGAGCGAGGTGCCACGATGTTCCTGAGCCGCGAAGAGATCGAAGCGCGCGAGCGGAGCGCCCTGGCGCCCTACGGCATGGCCAGCAGCGCCAGCCGCGGCCGCGCCTACCCTGAGGACGAACACCCCTACCGGACGGCGTTCCAGCGCGATCGCGATCGGGTCATCCACACCACGGCCTTTCGCCGGCTGGAATACAAAACCCAGGTCTTCGTCTACCACGAGGGGGACCACTACCGCAACCGGCTCACCCACACCATCGAGGTCGCGCAGATCGGCCGCAGCCTCGCCCGCGCCCTGGGCGCCAACGAGGACCTGACCGAGGCCATCTGCCTGGCCCACGACCTGGGCCACCCCGCGTTCGGCCACACCGGCGAGCATACCCTCAACCGGCTGATGGCAGCCTGCGGCGGTTTCGACCACCAGCGCCAGACGATGCGCATCGTCACGCAGCTAGAAGATCGTTATGTAGAGTTTCCGGGGCTGAACCTCACCTACGAAGTGCGCGAGGGGCTGGTCAAACACGATACCGATTACGACGTGACGGACGCGACGGGCTACGAACCGGAGAAGGCCGGCACCCTGGAATGCCAGCTCAGCAACCTGGCGGACGAGATCGCCTACAATACCGCAGACCTGGAGGACGGCCTGCGCAGCGGGGTGCTGGACCCGCTGGCGGTCCAGAAGCTGGGGATCTGGCAGATGGCCATGGCGTCGCTGGGAGAAAAGCCCGACTGCCGGCTGGAGGACCGCTTGCGCACTCGCGTCATCCGCCGCCTGATCGGCCTGGAAATCACCGATGCGATCACGGCGACGGCCGGCAACCTGGCCGATGCGGGGGTCCGTTCGGTGGAGGACGTCCGGCGAGCAGGCAGGAACCTGGCGGGCTTCTCGCCGGAGATGTCAGCCCTCAACAAGGAGCTGAAGGCGTTCCTGCTCAACGAGTTCTACCTGCACCCGCGCGTCATGCGCATGGCCTACAAAGCCAACCGCATGCTCACAGCGCTGTTCGAGGCGTATCTGGAGGAGCCGCGCCAGTTGCCCCGGGAGGTGCAGGCGCGCATCCAGCGCGGCCCCGATTCGATCCAGCGGGTCATCTGCGACTACATCGCGGGGATGACCGACCGTTATGCGATCCAGGAGTACAAACGCCTCTTCGACCCCGAAGCTCGCGGGTAGAACTCACGTCTGTAGCTGAATGTGCCCGACTCACCCGCCCTTGCGGAACACCTGGAAGTTCACCTGCAGCTCGGCGAAGACCCCGCGGTAAGGCTCTTGCTCCGCATAGCTGAGCCGGTCCACCCTCCCCTTCAACAGCAGGTCGTGCGACTCCAGGGTAAACTCGGCCCCGGGCCGCACCTGGACCACCTCGTGCTCGCCCGCCTGCTCGGAGCGCAGGGCGGTGTCGCGATAGGCCCCTTCGCTCATCAACACCTTGGTCCGGGTATCCGGATCGCTGCTGTCCCACAGCCAGGCTTGCAGCGCCACCGCTTGATCGCGGCGCGGGCCCACGGGCTCGTTGAGCTGGAGCCCGCACTGGCCCATGTAGCCTTCCACCGGGTCGTTGATGTCGAACGCCTCGTCGTAGTCGCTCTCGCCCTGGTAGATGGCGGTGTACTCGCCGAGCTTCTTCAACCCCGAAGGTGAAACGGGCGGCGCGGGCCGCAGGGTCAAAGGCGGCCGCTTCGGCTCCGAAGGCCGCGCGGGCGCAGGAGGCACTGCGGCGGTGGGCGGCTCGGCTCGCGGCGGAGGGGAGGACGGCCGCGAGCGCGTGTAAGTTTCCAGGTCGGGCTCGACCTCGACGGCCCTGGACGGTGCCGGCTCCCGAGAGGCAGCGGGTGTCGTGCGCAGCGGAGGCTGTTCCTCCGGCCACCGGGCCTTTACCTCCGCGGCGACCTCATCGGCCCGGCTGACCGGTTCCTCCGGGAGGCCGCGCGCGCCGCGTTGCGGCTCGGGGCTCAGCAACGGCTTCGCCGACTGCTGCTGGTACTTGCGCCACCAACGGAACAACCACCAGAACAACGCCACGCCCAGCGCCACCAGGAGGAGCCAGAGGCCGGCGATGCAGACGGTGCGGAGCGCCTGAAGGAAAGGCGTGGGCTCCGCAGCAGACGGCGCGGCCGGCTGCTCTGGCGCGCCGGGTCCCGTCAGCCCCAACGCGGCGATCAGGTCCTGCAAATTCCGCGCACGCGTGGCGTCGGTGGCCAGAGCCTGCTCCTGCGCGCTCGCCAGGATCTTCGCCAACTCCTCGGCCGGCCATGAGGCCAGGCGCTTCTGGGCCAGCGCCAGGTCGCGGTTGGCCGCATAAGATTCGGCCACCATGGCCAGGTACTCGTTGCGTTCAGACGCCCGCAGATCAACCGGGTATGTGTTGGTCCATTTGACCGGCCAGAGCCACCAGCCGATGATCAGGCCGATCAAGATGCCGGCCAACAGCGCCATCAGCGGCCAGAAGTATTGGGGCCGTCGCTCGAGGGACTCGCGGTTCATAAGGCTCCTCCTCTGCATACAGCATCGTGTTGTGACTATGCTATTATCGGCTCTTTGGGCGCTCGTGTCAATACCTCTGCGCCGTTTTCGGTCACCATCACGATATCTTCGATGCGGACCCCGCCCCAACCCGGGAGATAGATGCCCGGCTCCACCGTCACGAAATTCCCCGGCACCAGCGTATCGGTGGAGATGCGGCTGAGGCGCGGCAGCTCGTGCACCGCCAGCCCGACCCCGTGCCCCAGGCCGTGGCCGAAGAAGTCCCCGTACCCGGCTCCGGCAATCACCTCTCGCGCCACTGCGTCCGCCTGCGGGCCGGTCATGCCGGGGCGGATGGCGGCCTCGGCGGCGGTCTGCGCCTGCAGCACGGTATTGTAGACGGACCAGAACTTATCGGGGTCGGCCGGCTGGCCCAGGCAGACGGTGCGGGTCAGGTCGGAACAATAGCCGTCCAGGCGCGCGCCCATGTCAATGACGATGGGCTGGCCGGCCACAAGCGGGGCGTCCGTGGGCCGGGCGTGGGGCTTGGCACCGTTGGGGCCGCCGGCCACGATGATCTCGAAAGAAGCCGCCTGCGCGCCGTGGGTGCGCATGTAGCTCTCGATGATCCAGGCCAGCTCCCGCTCGGTCATTCCCGGCCGCACCTGCTCCAGCGCTGCGGCCAGGGCCTCATCGGCCAGCGCGATGGCCGCGCGCAGCACCCCGGCCTCGTAGTCGTCCTTGCGCGCACGCAGGCCGCTCACCAGGGCCTTGGCCGGCACCCACTCGATCTCGGGCGCCGCTTTCGCCCACGTCTGAACGTCATCGAACGTCGCGTGGTCGGCCTGAAAGCCCAGCCGCTTCACCCCTGCCTCGGCCAGCATCCGGGGCAGGAGCTCGCTGAGGGTAGTGGTCACCTTGACCAGGGTGTAGTCGGGGCTCTCCTGCGCGACCTGCTCGAAGTAACGGAAGTCGGTAGCAATCCAGGCGCCTTGCTGGGTGATGAGCAGCCAGCCTGACGATCCCGAAAAGCCGCTGAGGTAGTAGCGGTCCTCGGCCTGGCTGATCAAGACGCCATCGGTGCCCAGTTCGGCCAATCTTGCGCGCAAACGTGCCAGACGATCGGTGATGAGAGAAGATGAAAGCATGGGTTGCGATCTCCTTGTGACGAATTTCGTTATCCGACAGTCACTCCGACGACTGTTCCCGACGCCGGGCGCGGGGGTGGGCACGCTGAACGGCGTCCTTGAGCTGCGACTGGCTCACCTGCGTGTAGATCTGCGTGGTGCTGACCCGTTCATGGCCCAACAGCTCTTGCACCGAGCGCAGGTCGGCGCCGCCATCCAGCAGATGGGTGGCGAAGCTATGGCGCAACATGTGGGGCGTGACCCGATGGCCGATGCCGGCCGCCCGCGCGTATCGGCTCAAGGTGCGCGTGAACATGCTGACCGAAAGCCGCTGGCCGAAACGGTTCAAGAACAGGGCCGACGGCTTGCGGCTCAGCCACTTGCCGTCTCGGCCGGCCCGGCCGCCCGTGTCGGCGGCATGCGCCAGCAGCGCGGGCCGGCCCTTCTCCAGATACGCGGCCAGGGCCGCAGCGGCCGGCTCGCCGATGAGCGCGATGCGTTCCTTAGCGCCTTTCCCGGTCACGTGCACCTGTTGCTGGGCCACGTCAACATCCGCCACATCGAGCGCCAGCAGCTCGCTCACCCGCAGCCCGCCCCCGTACAACAGCTCCAACATCGCTTTGTCGCGCAACCCCTGCGGCGAGTTCGCGTCCGGCATCGCCAGCAACGCCTCGACCTCGGCCAGGGTCAGGGGCCGGGGCAGGCGCTGCGGCAGCCGCGGGGACGAGACCTCGTTCACCGGGTTGGACGTGACCAGGCCGCGACGGCGCAAGAAGGTGTAGAACGCCCTCAGCTCGGACAACCGGCGCGCGATGCTGGCCTTGACGTAGCCCTGCTCGTGTAATGAGGCCAGCCAGCGGCGCAGCAGGGCCGGCGTCACCGCATCCCAGGCCGTGACCCCCTGGGCCTGGGCAAACGCCATGAACTGGCCGATCTCGCGGCAGTAGTTGCTCACTGTATGGGGTGAGGCGTTCCGCTCGGCCACCAGGTAGCGGATGTAACGATCAAGGACGTCCTGCATGCTGCACGTCTTCAACTGCCGGCCGATGCCCTGGCCCGCTGTCCGCACACGGTGCATTCGGCCACATCTTTGCCCGCGACCACCAGCATCCCGCCACAATGGGAACAGGGCTGGGGCAACGGTTTCTTCCAGGAGGTGAAATCGCACGCCGGATAGTTCTCACAGCCGTAGAAGACACGGCCCTTGCGCGTGCGACGCTCCACCAGTTCCCCGCCGTCCTTAGGGCACTTCACCCCGATCTTCAGGGACAAGGGCCGGGTGTAGCGACAGGTCGGGTAGTTGCTGCAGCCGATGAACCGGCCGAATCGCCCCAGCTTGATCTGCAGGTCGCCGCCGCACTCCGGGCAGGGCTCGCCGATCTTCTCCGGTTCGACGGTGACCTTCTCCATGGTGCGCTCTGCCATCTGAAGCTGCGGCGCGAAGAAGTCGTAGAACGCCTGCAGCACCGGCACCATCTGCTCCTCACCGCGGGAGATGCTGTCCAGGTGTTCCTCCATCGTGGCGGTGAAACCCACGTTGAACACCGCGTCGAAATGTTTCACCAACAGGTCGTTGACGGTGAAACCCAGATCGGTGGGCACCAGCTTCTTGTCGGTGCGCTGCACGTAGTTGCGCTCCAGGATGGTGGAGATGATGGTGGCATAGGTGCTGGGCCGGCCGATCCCGTGTTCCTCCAGCGCCTTGATGAGGGACGCCTCGGTGTAGCGCGGGGGCGGCTGGGTGAAGTGCTGTTCGGGCAGCAGCCGAAGCAGGTCCAACGGCTCCCCCTCGACCAGGTCGCCGGGGATCGCAGGCGGCGGGGCCGCAGCCTCGCCCGACTCCGCCTCGCCGTTGCCCCCGCCGGAACCGTTGCCCCCGCCATCGCCGTTCTGCCGCTGGCCGCCTTCGGCCACGCCGTTGTCTGCGGGGCCGGACGCGCCTCCTGAATAGACGGCCAGGAAGCCGGGAAAACGAACGGTGGAGCCGCTGGCCCGGAGGAGATAGGGCGGCTCGGCCGCAGCGTCCGGCCCGGCCGCCACGTCCACCGTCAACGTGTCGTAGATGGCGGCCGCCATCTGGCTGGCCATGAAGCGACGCCAGATGAGCTCGTACAGGCGGAACTGCTCGGGGGTCAACTTGTCGCGCAACATGGCCGGCGTGCGCCGCACCGACGTGGGCCGGATCGCCTCGTGAGCCTCCTGGGCGTTCTTGGCCCGCGACTTGTAGACGTTGGGCTCGGCCGGCAGGTACTCAGGGCCGAACATCTCGGCGATCAGGCCGCGGGCCTCGGCCTGGGCCTCGGCGGCCACGTTGACGCTGTCGGTGCGCATGTAGGTGATCAGGCCCACAGCACCGCCCTCGCCCACATCCACGCCTTCATAGAGGTCCTGGGCCACGCGCATGGTGCGCGCGGCGGTCATGCCCAGCTTGGCGGCCGCGTCCTGCTGCATGGTGCTGGTGGTGAACGGCGGGTTGGGCCGGCGCCGGCGCTCGCCCCGCTTGACCCCGGCCACCCGGTAAACGGCCGTCTCCAGCTCGGCCACCACGGCCTGGGTGTCGTCCCGGTTCTTCAGGTCGGCCTCCTGGCCGCGGATGCGGATCAGCCTGGCCATAAACGCGGGCCGGGGCTGCTGGCCGCACGTCTTCACCTGGGCCAGTTCGGCGTCTACCGACCAGTATTCCTCGGGCACAAACGCTGCGATCTCCCGCTCGCGCTCGACGACGAGGCGCAGCGCCACCGATTGCACCCGTCCGGCCGAAAGGCGGCTCTTGACGCGTTCCCACAGCAAGGGGCTGACCTGGTAGCCCACCAGCCGGTCCAGGATGCGGCGGGCCTGTTGCGCGTCCACCAGCCGCATGTCCACATCGCGGCTGTGCTGGAACGCCTCCGCGATGGCGTTCTTGGTGATCTCGTGGAACACCACGCGGCGGGCGCGCTCGCGCGGGATCTCCGCGGCCTCCAGGAGGTGCCAGGCGATGGCCTCCCCCTCCCGGTCGGGATCGGTGGCCAGGTAGACCTCGCTGGCCGCCGCGGCCGCAGCCTTCAGGCTCTTCACCACCTCTCGCTTGTCGTCGGGCACGCGGTACTTGGGCTTGAAGCCGTTCTCGATGTCCACCGAAAGCTGCGAGCGCAGCAGATCGCGCACGTGGCCGATGGATGCCCGGACGTCATAGCCGGGCCCCAGGAAACGGCCCACGGTGCGGGCCTTGGCGGGCGATTCCACGATCACCAGCTTGCTGCCCGGCCGGACAGGATGCCCCGCCGCGTTCTTCCCCTTCGCGGCCCTGGTCGTGCCGGCTGCCGCCCCCTGGCGGGAGGCCGTCCCTTTCCCGGCGCCGGCTTTCGTCTGCGATGAGGCCCCGGCCGCTGACCGGCTGCGGGACCTGGTTTGCTCTGCGGCGCCGCCCTCCCCATCCGCAGGTCGCGGCAGGTCGGCATGGGCGGGGGTGGTGCCCATGCGCACCAGGGCGGTGCCACATTCCGGACAAACGCCACGCGTGGCCGGCCGGCCGCTGTTCAGATAAACCGGCTGGGCCTGAGACAGCGGCCGCATCGCCTTGCAGCGCACGCAGTAGGCGGTCAATTCGTTCTCAGCCATGAACTCGTCTTGTTCGCTCCGTCTCGTCTAAAGATAGGTCTCTTTGCCCTCAGCAGCCAGGCGCGCCACCAGGTCCTTGACCTCTTCGGCCCGACTGCGGGGACAAACCAGCAGTGCATCGGGGGTGTCCACGATGACCAGGTCCTGCAACCCGATCGTGGCAACCAGCCGGCCGGCAGAACGCACATAACAGCCGCGGGTATCAATGGCCATCAGCTCGCCGTCTGCCACGTTGCCGTGCTCATCGCCTGTCAGCACGTCCAGCAACGCGCCCCAACTCCCGATATCGCTCCATCCGATATCCACCGGGATGACCGACACCTGGTCGGCGTGCTCCATGATCCCGTAGTCAATGGAGATGCGGGGCATCTCGGTCCACGCTTCGGCCAACACGCGCGGCGCGTCCGCCGAACCCAACGCGGCGGCGATGCGGGTCAGCACCGCGTGCGCCTGGGGCAATTGCCGGGCCAGCTCGGCCATCAGCCGGTCGCCCCGCCAGATGAACATGCCGCTGTTCCAGACGTAGCGGCCTTCCTCCAGGAAGTACGCGGCGGTCTTGCGGTCGGGCTTCTCGGTGAAACCGCCCGACCGATACACCCGGAATCCCTCGACCATCACCTGGGACTCGCCCAGCTTGATGTACCCGAAAGCGGTCGAGGGGTAGGTGGGCTGGATGCCCAGGGTCACGATGGTGCCGTCGGCAGCGACCTGTTCGGCTGCCGCCAGCACAGCCCGAAACTGAGCGACATCCACGATGTAGTGGTCCGCCGTCAACATCACCATCACCGCTTCGGGATCACGCCGGAGCAGGTGGATCGCTGCCAGGCCGGCCGCGGGGGCCGAATCCCGGCCGGATGGTTCCAGGATGAAATTCTCGGCGGGCAATTCGGGCGCCTGGGGCCGGAGCACCTCTGCGATCTGGCTGTTGGTGACAACCAGGATCCGGTCCGGGGTGAAGAGCGGCGCCAGCCGGTCCACGGCGTGCTGAAACATGGTCCGCTCGCCAATCAGTCTCAGGGCCTGTTTGGGCTGATTCCTGCGGCTCAGCGGCCACAGTCGCGTGCCGGAGCCGCCGGCCATGATCACAGCATACAACATCGTATTGCTTCCTCCGTCTATGGTCAGTCAATTTTGTAGACAGGGCCGCGCTCGCGCGCCAGCACATAGGTCATGCCGCCCGCCTGTCGCACCAGCCCCTTCAATTCCATGAGTGCCAGCGTGCTGGTGACGGTCGCGATGGGCAGGCCCACCGTCCGGCTGAGTTCATCCACGTGCACCGGCTCCTCGGACAGGCGCTCGAAGAGCTGCGCTTCGGTGGCATCGGTGGGGAACAACAGCCGCGCTTCGACCTGTTGCGGCACAGCGGTCAGGTTCAGCGCCTCCAGGATGTCGTTGGCGGACAGTACCGGGGTGGCGCCGTCCCGTATGAGCCGGTTGGTGCCCTGGCTGTTGCGCGCAAAGATGCTGCCCGGCACGGCGAAGACATCGCGCCCCTGGTCGGCAGCGAAGTCGGCGGTGATCAACGCGCCGCTCTGTTCGCCCGCCTCGACCACCACCACCCCACGGCTCAGGCCGCTGATGATGCGGTTGCGCGGGGGGAAGTTGCTGGCCTCGGGCTTGGTCCCCAGGGGATATTCGCTGATCAGCGCGCCGTGCTGCACGATCTCGCCGGCCAGCTTGCTGTTTTCCCAGGGATAGATGATGTCCACCCCCGAGCCCAACACCGCGATGGTGCGGCCGCCGGCCTCGAGGGCCGCCCGATGCACCTGGGTGTCTATGCCCGTGGCCAGCCCGCTGACGATGGTGACCCCCGCGCGCGCCAGGTCGGCGGCCAGGACGCGCGCCGCCTCCCGGCCATAGGCCGATGCGCGGCGGGTGCCCACCATCGCGACGGCCCAGTCGTCCTCGGGGCGGAGCTCTCCTCGCACGTAGAGCACCGGCGGCGGATCGTTGATGGCCAGCAGCCGCTGGGGATACCTGCCGTCCTCCCAGGTCAACACGTCAATGCCCGCGCGCTGCACGCGCTCCAGCTCGGCCGCAAGATCGAGCTGGGAACGGGCCTCCGTCAGGTTGGCCAAAGAGCGGCGATCGAGCCCCACCTCGCGCAGAGCATCCTCCGGCGCGCGCCAGGCGGCCTCGATCGAGCCGAAGTAGTCCAGCAGGGCCCGCAGCCGCGCCGGGCCGATCCCACGCACCTTGTTGAAACCGATCCAGTATGCCAACGGATCCACGGAGACGCCTCCTGAAACGCCTCTTCCGGCACTCGTCGGGGCCAGCATACCCGATGGGATATCTTTTGTCAAAGCATGAAAAGGGGCGCTCAGACAGAGCGCCCCCTTTCATCCTTGCGCGTGGCAGCCGCCTAACCGGCCGGCCTGTCAAACTACTTTTTCTGCAGGGTATTGAACTTGAGCACCAGGTAGAGCGGGCAGAACCGGATGGCCGCCGTGACGATCAGGATGGCGCCCAGCAGCACCAGGATCACCTGCAGTGCCACCGAGCTCATGGGCACCAGCAGCCCTATCAGAACCAGGACGATGCCGACGACGAAGCGAACGATGCGATCCAGTTGGCCAACATTAGGGGTCATGACAAAGCCTCCTTTCGTGAAACAATCAGATTTGGGTTATTCCTCCACGGCAAGGGGCGACAGCAGCCCCTCGGGCAACGCCACGCGCATCACCCGGCCGGCCAGGTTCACGCTCAGCACCACCTCGCGCAGCGCAGGGATGAGCACTTCGCCCAACGGCCCCTGCACCACATACACATCGTTGGCCGGTGTGAACAACACCTCCACAAGCTCGCCCAGCTCCTCACCGGCCTCGGTCTCCACCCGCAAGCCGATCAGATCGTGCACGTAGTTCTCGTGCTCGCCCAGGGGCATCGCCTCTTCCTCTGGGATGAGCAGGTACAGCCCACGCAGCAGCTCGGCCGCGTTACGATCGGAGACCGAAACCAGGCGGACCAGCATACGCCCCTGGTGGGGCCGCGAGGTGGCCACCTCCACCGGCACTGCATCGGGATCGTCGGTGCTGCGGCCGAGAAACAGCCGCGTGCCGGGACGGTACCGCTCCATGAAGTCGGTCATGATCTCGACCTTGACTTCGCCCCGAATGCCGTGCGGCGCCACGATGTGGCCAACTGCCAGATAGCCGATCGCCCGGTTTCTTTCCTCTGCCATGAGCTTCTGCTGCGCTGATCAGACGATTTCCAGGACGACGCGGCGGTCGCCGGCCGCGACCCGCAAGAGCGTCCGCATCGCATTGGCAACACGGCCGTCTTTGCCGATCACGCGCCCCATGTCCTCCCGGTCCACATGCAGTTCGAGCATGGTGACGTTTGCGCCGCGCGTTTCCTTCACGCGCACTTTGTCAGGCTTTTCGACCAACTGCCTGGCAATGTACTCGATCAACTCTTTTTCTTTCACCGTCAGCCTCCGCGTTCAACTGAGTGGGAGACGCCCCCGCGCTGCAGAGACGGTCGGCCTCCCGAAGTCCGCAATGCGAGTGGCTGGCGGATCAGGCCGCTGCGGTTTGCGGCGCAGTTTCGTAGACACCGGCGGCTTTGAGCAGCCGCAGCACGGCTTCGCTGGGTTGTGCGCCCACGCTCAGCCAATAGCGTGCGCGCTCGATGTCAATGCTGACCGTCTCAGGATCGGTGAGCGGGTTGTAGAAGCCGATGCTCTCGATGATGCGGCCATCGCGCGGGGCGCGCTGATCCGCGACAACCACGCGATAGGACGGCTGCTTCTTCGCGCCCTGGCGGCGCAGACGAATACGTACCATTGTTCCTGTCTCCTTACGAAAGTATGGGACGCAGAGGGTCCCGGATGCTTGCTAACCCCGGTGAGTGAACAGAGTGGACTTGCCCACCGGAGATTATCAACGAAACATATCCAACAGGCCGCGCATGCCCCGGCCGCCCGTGCCCAACTGCTTCATCATGCGCTGCATCTGGCGGAACTGATTCAGCAGATCGTTGATCTCAGGCACCGATGTCCCGGAGCCGCGCGCCACCCGGCGCTTGCGGCTGGCGTTCAAGATGCGCGGGTCACGCCGCTCGGCCGGGGTCATGGAGTTGATGATCGCCTCGATCCGGCGCAACTGCTGATCGGTAACGTCGGGCGCCAGGTCCTGAGCCATGCGGTTCATGCCGGGGATCATCTCCAGCAACTGGGTGAGCGGCCCCATCTTCTTGAGCTGCTGCAGTTGCTTCAGGAAATCCTCCAGGTTGAACTCCCCCTTGACCAACCGGCGGCCCATCTGCTCGGCCTCGGCGCGATCCACCGTCTCGCTGGCCTTCTCGATGAGGGTGAGCATGTCGCCCATGCCCAGGATGCGGGAGGCCAGGCGGTCGGGGTGAAAGACCTCCAACGCGTCCGGTTTCTCGCCGACCCCCAGGAACTTGATGGGCACGCCGGTCACCTCGCGCATGGAGATGGCCGCGCCGCCGCGCGCATCGCCGTCCACCTTGGTGAGGATGAGCCCCGTGAGCCCGACGCGCTCATGGAAGCCCTTGGCCACGTTGACCGCCTCCTGGCCGGTCATGGCGTCGGCCACCAGCAGCACCTCCTGGGGCTTCACCAGCGCCTTGATGCGCTCCAGCTCGGCCATCATCTCTTCGCTGATCTGCAGACGGCCGGCCGTGTCCAGGATGACGACGTCGTAAGCGCCCTCTTTGGCCCGTTGCACCGCATGACGCACGATCTCCGGCGGCGGCACCCTGGTGCCCTCGCTGTGAACCGGGATGTCGAGCTGCTTGCCCAGCACCTCCAGTTGGGTGACCGCGGCCGGCCGGTAGGTGTCGGCCGCCACCAGGAGGGCGCGCTTGTTGCTCTTGCGCAACATCAACGCCAGCTTGGCGGCCATGGTCGTCTTGCCCGAGCCCTGCAGGCCCACCAGCATCACCACGTGGGGGGGCGGGCCGGAAAGGTCCAGCCGGGCAGGCTCGCCCAGGGTCCGCAGCAACTCCTCATGGACGATCTTGACCACCTGCTGCGCGGGGGTCAGGCTGGACATCACTTCGGCGCCCACGGCGCGCTCGCGCACCCGGGCCACCAGTTGCTTCACGACCTTGAAGTTGACGTCCGCTTCCAGCAGCGCCAGGCGCACCTCGCGCAGGGCTGCATCCACATCCTGCTCGCTCAGGCGACCACGGGATGCCAGCCGGTCGAAGACCGCATTGAGTTTAGCCTGTAGACTCTCGAACATAGCCGCTCACTCGCGCAAAGGCCGGCCCTCAGGCCGGCCCGATAAAGCCGTTACACGCCAGCTGCTTTAGATTTTACGGGGGATTGCGTTTTTCGTCAAGTCCGTGCTATAATCGTCAGGAATTCTAAATGTATCGGGAATCGAGGCTTGAGCCGGTTTCGCCGACACGTGAGAGGGCCACAAGACCGGCTGAAGCCTCGACTCCAGGCCGTTTCACAAAACGCATTTGGAGAAACGCTGATGATCTACAAGGAACCGTTGGGCAACGGACAAGTGCGCGTGACATTTGAGCTGCCTTCCAGCCTTTGGGCGGAACGCGTTAACCTGGTGGGCGACTTCAACAACTGGGACACCACCAGCCATGAAATGGTCCAGGCTCGCGACACGGGGAACTGGCGCATCACCCTGGTGCTGCCCGCCGGCCGGGAGTATCAGTTCCGCTACCTGGTCAACGGCAAGGAATGGCATAACGAATGGCACGCGGACAAGTACGTGCCGAATCAGTACGGGTCGGACAACTCGGTGATCGTGACCTGAACTTTCAGCCGACCATCACCAGGGGCACCGGGACGAACACGAGCACCAGGATCACCCCCATACCCAGGGCCAGAAGCTTTTCACGGCCGGTCAGCTCGGTGATGTCGTCCAGGGGCATGTCTTGCACTCTGCCCACCAGCAGCAGTAACCCCAATACGATCAACCACCCCGTCCACACCAACGACAGCCCCGCCAGGGCCGCCATGACGATCCAGCCCAGGGTGCGCGCCCGCTGGCGCCCCAGGAGCGCATAGGCGATGTGGCCGCCATCCAGTTGGCCCACCGGGAGCAGGTTCAGACCGGTCACCAGCAGGCCGGCCCAGCCGGCAAACGCCACCTGGTGGATGAACACATCCTCTCCGCCCGAGGGCAAGAACCGGCCGAACATCAACACCTTCATGGCGGCATACAACAGGGAGTTGCCCTCCAGCGAATAGGGCCCGGACGGCAAGGGCTGTACCCGGCTCATCCCCAGCCCGATCCACAACAGCGGGATGGCCAGGACCAGGCCGGCCAACGGCCCGGCGGCGCCGATGGCCAGCAAATGGCGGCGGTTGCGGATGGGCGCGCCGGCCGTGATCACCGCGCCCAACGTCCCGAAGATGCTGATGGGCAGCGGGATGAAATAGGGCAGGCTGGTGGGGCTGCCCAGGCGCCGTGCCGTGAGGTAATGGCCAAACTCGTGCGCCAGCAGGATGGTGAGCAGCGTCGCCGCAAACGGCACCCCGTCCAACAGGTTGCCGTTGACCGTTGTCAGCCCTTCCACCATTTGGGCGCCCGCGAACAGACACGAAAGCAACGTCAGGCCGAAGAGGATGAGCGCGAGGGCCACGCGCGGGGGCGCGGCCCGGAAAGTGAGCGGCAACGCCAGCAGCTCTTCGCCGTCCCCATCCTGTCGGCGGCGCAACATGGGGGTGCGCCCCAACGGCTGCAGGCGCTGCGCCAGCCAATCCCACGCTTCATGTGCCGGGACCAGGAGCCGGCCGCGCACACGGATCGAATCTCCCGGCGGCACCCCCACCGTCACATCCTCAACGGCCATCACCGCGGCGGCCGCAGCGGCCACCGCGGCCGCAGCCGAACGTCCGTCGTCAAGCATCATCCGTCAATCAGCCTTCACGCAGACCCGCGCTGTGCCCTCCAGCGCCGCTTTCACGGCCTCGCCGTCCACCGTTTCACACCGCAACAGCTCCTGCGTCAGGCGCTCCAATGCCGGACGGTGTTCCCGCAGCAGCTCCTGGGCACGACGGTACTGCTCCTCAATGATGCGTTTGACCTCGGCATCAATGAGCTTGCGCGTCTCGGGGCTCAAGCCGGCGCTGTCCTCGATGGCACCGCCGAGATATTGTAGCTGCTGGCCTGCGTAGCGCACCGAGCCCAACGCCTCGCTCATCCCGAACTCGGTGACCATGCGTCGAGCCAGTTCGGTGGCGCGCATGATGTCATCGCTGGCGCCGGTGCTCACCTTGCCGTATACGATCTTCTCGGCCGCGCGGCCGCCCATGATGGTGGCGATGCGGTCCAGCAGTTCGTCCTCCCGCACCAGGTAGCGGTCCTCTTGAGGCATCTGCATGGTATAGCCCAGCGCGCCGCGCGTGCGGGGCACGATGCTGATCTTGCTGACCGGGTCGCCGTGGGGGACCAGGGCTGCCACCAACGCATGGCCGGCCTCATGGTAGGCCACCGCCTGCCGGACATCGTCGCTCATCACGCGCGTGCGCTTCTCCAGGCCGGCGACGACCCGCTCGATGGCAGCCTCAAAGTCGGCCAGGGTAACCGCGTCGGCCTTGCGTCGCGCCGCCAACAGGGCAGCCTCGTTCATGACATTGGCCAGGTCAGCGCCGGAAAAGCCCGGGGTCATGCGCGCCGCCCGCTCGATGTCGAAGTCCGGCGCCAGCTTGATGCCCTTGCTGTGGATGCGCAGGATCTGCTGGCGGCCGATCAGGTCTGGGTTGCCCACGGTGATCTGGCGGTCGAACCGGCCGGCCCGCAGCAGCGCGGGGTCCAGCACCTCCGGACGGTTGGTGGCCGCCATGATGATCACCGGCGCGCTGGAGCTGGACTTGAAACCGTCAATCTCCGCCAGCAACTGATTCAAGGTCTGCTCGCGCTCGTCGTTGCCGCCGATGCGGATCGCGCCGGCCCGGCTCTGGCCGATGGCGTCAATTTCGTCTATGAACACGATGGCGGGAGCTGCTTTACGGGCCTGGTCGAACAGATCGCGCACTCGCGCCGCGCCCACCCCAACGAACATCTCGACGAACTCCGAACCGCTGGTCTGGAAGAAAGAGACCCCCGCCTCGCCGGCCGTGGCTTTGGCAAGCAACGTCTTGCCCGTGCCGGGCGGGCCCACCAGCAAAACGCCCTTGGGGATGCGGCCGCCCAGTTTGGCAAACTGCTCCGGATTCTTCAAGAACTGGATGATCTCTTGGAGCTCGGCGATGGCCTCATCGGCACCGCCGACATCCTTGAAGGTCACCCCCACCTCTTCCGGCCTTACTGCTGTGGCCTTGCTCTTGGCCACACCGAAGACGCCGCCCAGGCCACCCATACCACCCGAACGGGCGCGGAACAGGAAGTACCAGAAGACACCCAGCAGGCCCAGCGGCAGGATCCACGACAGCAGCAGCGCGCCGGCCGGGCTGGGCGGACGGGCAAAGCGGTACTTGATCCCGGCGGCCTGCAGGTCTTCGATGAGCTTGGGATCGCTCCCCGGCGCCATCACGGTGTCGAAGCGCACCACGGGCGGGGTGGCATCGGGGTTGGGATTTTTCATCTCACCGATGATATCGTTTTGGGCGATGACCACGCTGAGGATCTCCCCGCGGGCCAGTTTCTCCCGAAACTCGCTGTACGGGATCTCCACCGCCTGGGTGGTCGGCGGAAGGACGAATGTCTGAAACAGCCAGAGCACAATCAACCCCACCAGGATGTAGGTGATGGTGTAGCGCATCTGGCGCTGCATCTGCTCCTGGCGCTTGCGCTCTTCGTCCGGGTCAGGTCTGCGATTTTCTGGCATTGTCTATCCTTTCAGTTGAGACCGATGTATCCAAGCGTGCCTTATGTTAGCACAACTTGCTTCGCACATCTGTGTCTTTGCGCACCAATCGGCGAATTAAACAAACCCCTCGAGCCTCGTGCCGGAAGCCCGAAGGGTTTCACGCAAAGGGATGTAGACGTCGGCCTATCCTCTCTGAAGGAAAGGCCGGTGCGTCGGTCAGGCGCCCACCAGGGCCTTGGCCAGCCGCACGGCCGCGCTGGCGTCCGGGCCATAGCCATCGGCGCCGATCTGCCTGGCAAAGCCGTCCGTCACCGGCGCGCCGCCGATGATCACTTTGACCTGATCGCGCAGGCCGGCCTCCTGCAACGCCTTCACCGTGGTGCCCATAGAAGGCATTGTCGTGGTCAGCAGCGCCGACATCCCCACGATCTGCGGTTTGTGTTCCATCACCGCCTTGACGAACTTGTCCGGCGAAACATCGGTGCCCAGGTCTATCACTTCGAAACCTGCGCCCTCCAGCATCATGGCCACCAGGTTCTTGCCGATGTCGTGCAAGTCACCCTTCACGGTGCCGATGATCACCTTGCCGGCCGGCGCGGCGCCAGCCTCCGCCAGATAAGGCTTCAAAAGGCTCAGGCCCGCCTGCATCGCGCGCGCCGACACCAGCATCTCGGGCACGAAATACTCGTTCTCCTCGAAAAGCCGGCCCACCTCGCCCATTGCGGCGATCAGGCCGTCCTTCAGGATCGCTTCGGCGGCAACACCGGCCGCCAAAGCGGCCTTGACACCTGCCTGTGCGCCGGGCGCGTTGCCCTCCAACACTGCGTTGTAGATCGTCTCCAGATGACTCACAGGAACCTCCTCAACTGATGAAACCCATCGAGCTCTTGGGGGCTGTACCCAACAGCGTGATGACGTTACTATACGTTTGCAGGCGGTGGGCGTCCATGATGTTAATCAGCCAGCGGCCGTTTTGGCACCCTCGGCGCAATGGCCCGGGCGTTGCGAACCCCGCCTTGTTGTGATAGACTGTTTTGCCGAGAGACCCATGACCGAGACCCACATCCCCGAACATAGCCTGGTGCTGTACAAGACCCGCCCCGCGCGCGTGCGGCAGGCCGGGGACAAACTGATCCTGGAGCTGGAAGGGGGCGAGACCGTCAAGGTACGGCCCAAGGACGTGACCCTCTTGCATCCCGGCCCCCTGGCGAACCTGGCAGCGGCGCTGCGGCCGGCAGATGGGGACCCGCATACAGCGTGGGAGATCCTGGCCGGCACCCGCACGACGTTGGTCGAGCTGGCCGAGCTGGCATACGGCGCGTATACCCCGGCTGCGGCCTGGGCAGCATGGCAACTGGCCGCCGAAGGCGTCTACTTCCGCTGGACGACCGACGGCATTGTGGCCTCCACCCCGGAAGAGGTGGCGGCGATCCAGGCGGCCAGGGCCGCAGACGCGGCCGAGAAACAGGCGTGGGAGGCGTTCCTGGGCCGCGTCAAGACCGGCAAGATCGCGCCGGAAGACAGCCGTTACCTGCAGGACGTGGAGGACCTGGCACTGGGGCGGACATCGCGCAGCCGGGTGCTCCGGGCGCTGGGCCGCGAGGAGAGCCCCGAAAACGCCCATGCGACGCTGTTGGAGCTGGGCGCGTGGGACGAGACGGTCAACCCACATCCTGTCCGCCTGGGCGTGCCCTTGAGCCCGCCCGTAGTCGCGCTGCCCCAGGGCTGGGACATAGATCGCCTGTTGGACGACCCCGATCGGCGTGATCTCTGCCACCTGCCGGCCTACGCGGTTGACGACGCAGGGACCGATACCCCTGACGACGCGGTCAGCTACGAACCCGGCCCCGGCCTGGGCCGCATCTGGGTGCACGTGGCAGACGCCGCTGCGCTGATCGCGGCCGACAGCGCGTTGGATCTGGAGGCCCGCGGCCGCGGCACCTCCATCTACCTGCCGGAAAAGCAAGTGCCCATGCTACCCCCAGCCGCCATTCCGCTGCTGGGATTGGGCCTGGCCGAGGTCTCCCCTGCGCTGTCGTTCGGGCTCACTGTGGACGAAGCTGGCCGGCTGTCCGACCTGGTGATCACTCCAAGCCGGGTGCGGGTCATCCGCCTCACCTACGAAGAGGCCGAAGCGCGACTGAACGAGCATCCGTTCCGCCAGCTCTGGCAGATGTGCAGCGCTTATGCAGCCCGCCGGCGGGGCCAGGGCGCGATACAGATCGAGCTCCCCGAAGTGAGCGTGCGCGTGCGGGATGGTGAGGTGATCATCCGCCCGATCCCGCCCCTGTGCAGCCGGTCCCTGGTCGAAAACGCAATGATCATGGCCGGCGAGGCGGCTGCCGCGTTCGCGCAGGCGGAAAGCATTGCCCTGCCCTATGCCACCCAGGAGCCCCCGGACGCGCCGGCCTTGTCGCCGGCCGAGACCCTGACGGAGATGTACGCCCTCAGGCGCACCATGAAACGCAGCCAGTACCGCAGTGTAGCTGCGCCCCATAGCGGCCTGGGGCTGACCGCCTACGTGCAGGCCACCAGCCCGCTGCGGCGCTACCTGGACCTGGCAACCCATCAACAACTGCGACGACACCTGGCCGGCGAACCGCCCCTGGGCCAGGACGCGATCATCCAGCGCATCGGCGAGGTGGAGCAGGCACTGGCTGCCGCACGACAGGCGGAGCAGCTCTCCATCCGCCATTGGGTGCTGGTCTACCTGTTGCGCCATCCGGGGTGGCGCGGCCGCGGGGTGCTGGTGGACAAGCGCGGGGGAAGTGGCGTCTTCATCCTCCCCGACCTCGGGCTGGAAACCCAAATGCACCTGGCGGAAGACCTGCCCCTGGACAGCGAAGTCATCCTGGCCCTGCGCTCGGTGGACCTGGCACGCCAGGACGCCCGGTTTCGGGTTGTATGATGGAGAAGAGAGGGTCGGAGAGGACTGGGCCGGTGGCGACGAAAGGTTTGGGGCACATTTGACGCAAAGCGCAAATTCTGGTAAGATTGCGCCATTGAAAACGAACACATGGGCCGCTAGCTCAATTCGGCAGAGCAGCTGACTCTTAATCAGCGGGTTACAGGTTCGAGTCCTGTGCGGCTCATCGGCAGAAGGCCGTCACGCGTGATTCGGCGTGATGGCCTTTTTCTTCCTCTGCTGTTGTGCCCTCTATGACCTGCGTCATGTTACCCGCGCCGGGCTGGCGCGTAAAATACATGCCAGTGCGGCCGCGACCAGGCCAGCTTACGAGACACGGAGCCCCAAATGACACAACAGATCCCTATCGAGACACTTCGTCCCTCCTTGCGCATGCTCTCAGACGAGCAGATCAAGGCCATCCACCACACGACCCTGGACATCCTGTCCCATACCGGCATCGTCATGAAAAACGCGGCTGCGCGCCAGCTCCTGCTGGATGCGGGCGCCTGGGAGGCCGACGATCCCTCCGGCAACCCGGAGTGGCGCCGCATCAAGATCCCCCCTCACCTGGTGACCGACGCGCTGGCCGCAGCCCCTTCGCGCATCCCCCTGTACGACCGGCTGGGCCGGCTAGTGATGCCGCTGGAGGCAGGCAAGGTCTTCTTCGGCACAGGCTCCGATTGCATCTACACCGTGGATATCGAGTCCGGGGAGCGGCGCAAGACGGTCGTGGTCGACGTGGGACGCTTTGCCCGCCTGGGGGATGCGCTGGAGGGCATTGACTTCGTGATGTCCATGGCCAACCCGGATGACGTGCCGCCCCTCGATGCCTACGTCCACGAGTTCGTCGAGATGGTGCGCAACACCGTCAAACCCAACGTCTACACCGCCAATAACCGCCGTGACATGGAGGACATCTATCTGATCGCCTCTGCCGTGGCCGGCGGGGAAACGCAACTGCGCGAGCGGCCGTTCATGCTCCTCTACACCGAGCCGATCTCGCCGTTGCTGTTCAACGACGAATCGGTGGACAAGCTGATGTTCTGCGCCGAGAAGGGCATCCCGGTGACCTACCTGCCTTCTCCCAATACCGGGGGCGGCGGCCCCATCACGCTGGCGGGCGCGCTGGCGCTGGGCAATGCCGAGTGCCTGGCCGGCCTGGTCATCGCGCAGCTCATCCGACGCGGCACGCCGTTCCTCTACGGCATGAACATCGCCACCCTGGACCTGCGCACCACGATCATCAGCTACGGCTGCCCGGAGTGGGTGGCAACCATGCCGGCCTGGTGCGACCTGGCGCGCTATTACAACCTGCCCTCGTGGGGTGCGGCGGGCGCCACCGACAGCAAGGTGGTGGACGCGCAGGCCGGCAGCGATGCGGCCCTGTCCATCATGAGCGCGTTCCTGGCCCGCTGCAACCTGGTGCACGATGTGGGCTACATCGAGTACGGCTCCACCTCCTCGATGGAGATGATGATCCTCAGCGACGAGATCATCCGGGAGGTGCGCTTCATCGTGGAAGGGATCGAGGTCAGTGAACGGACCCTGGCGCGCGAGGCGATCCATCGCGCGGCGCCCGGCGGCGGCTTTCTGGCCGACAACCACACCCTGGACAACTATCAGTGGGCGCAGTGGCGACCGGCCCTCCTGGACCGCCAGCGCTACGACCGCTGGGCCAAGCGCGGCAGCCTCGACCTGGCGGCGCGTGCCCGTCAGCGCGCCAGGCAAATCCTTGCCGATCACCAGGTGCCGCCCCTGAGCGACGACGCCGAGGCGGTCATAGCGGCCGTTCTATCGAAACGTATCAGCAACACCCGTTGATATTACACACGATGGACTACTGATACATCACCCTATCTTTGGGAATTTGGCAAACTGGGGCATTTGGTGTAGACTAGATAATGTCGTACCGCCGTTCGGTTGCTCATGCGCCAGCTAGCGCACAACGTGCCGTGAAAACGAGTCCGTGTCCACGTGCCAGGTATCCTCTCAGGTGCCTGGCACGTGACGGCTGTTTTCAGGTTAGATGTCCATGCCGGATGCGGCGCCACGGCGGATGAGAATCTTACCGCAGAGGGCGCAGAGATCGCAGAGGCTTTCAGGTTCTCCGCGCCCCCCGCGTCCTCCGCGGTGATTTTCAGGGCAGTTCCGCGAGAGGAGGTGTGACCGACTGATCTCCCCAGAACCACATCCATTGCAACATGCGTATCTCTGGCTCTGCGTGCCGCATCCGTGCCGGCCATGCGCAGCATCATTTTGCTCATAGGAGGAGCATCCCCATGGAGATCTTGAGGAAGAAGAAGCCGTCTGAAGCTCATCCCTACATCCCTGAGCTCAAGGACCTGTACCGACAGGGTCGCGTCACACGGCGCGAGTTCCTGCGCTACGCTTCCCTGTTGGGCATGTCGGCGGCCGCGGCCAGCGCCTTCGTGGCCGGCTGCGGCGGCCCTGCAGCGACCCCCGCTGCGCCGGCAGCACCGGTCGCCACGACAGCCCCGCAGCCCACAGCAGCACCGCAACCGACGGCTGTGCCCGTTGCGGCCGGCCCCAAGCGCGGGGGCACCTACACCATCGCCAGCCGTGTGCCGCGCATTGATCACCCCGCCCGCTTCTCGTGGATCGAGGGCGTCAACCAGATGCGCCAGGTCTGCGAATACCTGACCTACACCGGCTACGACAACATCACGGTGCCCTGGCTGCTCGAGCGTTGGGAGGCCAACGCCGACGTGGACGAATGGACCCTTTACGTCAAGAAGGGCATCAAGTTCAACAACGGCCAGGATTTCACCGCCGACGATGTGATCTTCAACCTCCAGCAGTGGCTGGACCCCGACATCGGCTCCTCCATGCTGGGGTTGATGAGCTACCTCAAACCCACCAACATCGAAAAGGTGGACGACTACACGGTCAAGCTCTACCTGGATTCGCCTCAGATCGGCGTTCCCGAGCACCTGTTCCATTATCCCGCCATGATCGTCCCCAAGACCTTCGAGGGGGACATCATCCGGCAGCCCATCGGCACGGGGCCGTACCTGCTGGAAGAGTACATCGAGACCGAGCGCTGCGTGCTCAAGCGCCGCACCGATTACTATCGCATGGGCGCCGACGGCCAACCGCTGCCGTACATCGAGAAGCTGGTTTATCTCGACCTGGGCGAGGACTCCGCAGCCCGCACCGCCGCCATCCGCAGCGGCCAGGTGGACAACATCTTCAACCCTAACGGCGACGAATGGCAGGCCCTCAAGGATGTGCCTCAGCTCAAGGTCTACTCGGCGCCCACCGCGCAGACCTTCGTCATCCGCATGCGGGTAGACCAGCCGCCGTGGAATGATGTCCGCGTGCGCCAGGCGCTGAAGAAGTGCCTGGAGCGCCAGAAGATGTTGGACCTGGCCTGGTACGGCAACGGCGTCCTGGGACACGACGCCCATGTGGCGCCGGTGCATCCCGCGTACTGCGAGAAGCCGATCCCGCCGTACGACCCTGAGGGGGCCCGCAAATTGCTGGCCGAGGCCGGCTATCCCAACGGCGTGGAGGTGGAGCTGGCCACGCAACAGGCGCGTGCCGAACCGGCCATGGCCCAGGTGCTCAAGGAATCGGCCAAGGCTGCCGGCTTCGACATCAAGCTCAACATCATGCCTTCCAGCAACTACTGGGACAAGTGGACCGAGGTGCCGCTGGGCATCACCATTTGGGCGCACCGGCCGCTGGACACCATGGTGCTGGCGCTGGCCTACACCGCCGACGCCGAGGGCAAACCGGTGCCGTGGAACGAAACCGGCTGGGTGGACGAGGAATTCACCAAGCTGCTGCGGGAGGCCGAGCGCACGCTGGACGTTGAGAAGCGACGGGCCCTCATGTGCAGGCTGGAGGACATCCAGATGGAGCGGGGCTCGGTGGGCATCGCCTTCTGGACCAGCGTCTGGTACATCGCGCACAAGAAGGTGCAGAATGTCGCCGCGCACCCGACGAACTACGACATCTTGTACGAAGCCTGGATAGACGAATCGGCATGATGCCGGCTGCCGTATGACTTCGGGCGGGCGCTGTGCCCGCCTGAAGTCCGGCTATGAAATAAGAAGAACCCTCGCCGGAGAAGCCCAGACATGGCCCGATATATCTTGCGCCGCCTCGGCTTCATGGTGCTCACCATGTTCCTGGTTTCCGTGGCCATCTTTGTCATCTCGGAGATCGCGCCCGGGGATGTGGCGCGCCACATCCTGGGCCAGTTCGCCACGCCGGAACAGGTGGAGCTCCTGCGCCTGCAGATGGGACTGAACCAGCCTCTTCCGGTCCGCTATCTGGACTGGCTGGTCGGCAACGACTGGCGGTTGAACAGGCTGGTGGGCAAACCCCTCGTCCAATACCAGGCCAGCCAGTTCGGCGAAGTCACGTGGTGGGCCGCGGAACCGGACGGCACGCTGAAGCAGTGGCGAACGCGCCGGGGCGTCGGCCTGGTCGAGATCAGCCTGACGCCGGACGGCCAGCGGAGCGAGACCCCGGTCACCAACTGGCAGTTGGACGAAAACGGCGAGGAGGTCTTCTGGGGCGTGGACACCGCTAACCACGTGGTCATGTGGCGCAAGTCAGGGGAGGGCCTGCAAGTGGGACCTGCCTCGGCCGGCCGCACCATGGTAGAGGCCGGCGGCGCAGCGTACTATCCCATCCGCAAAGGGCTCCTGCGCGGCGATCCCGGCATCTCGCTGCGCACCAATCGCCCGGTGGGGCCGACCCTGGCCCGCAGGCTGCGCAACTCGTTCACCCTGGCAGCCATTGCCTTCGCTGTTATCATGCCGTTGGCATTGGCCCTGGGGATCATCGCCGGCCTGCGCGAGGGGAGTCGCACCGACCGCACCATTTCGCTGCTCAGTTTGATCACCACCTCGATCCCCGAATTCGCCAGCGGTGTCTTCCTGATACTGATCTTTGCCTTCACCCTCAAGTGGCTGCCGGGCGCGGCGGTCTACACCACCGACATCGCGCCCTGGCGCGATCCCAAGCTGTTAATCCTGCCGGTCGCCACGCTGACCCTGGTGGAGCTCGGCTACGTCGCCCGCATGACCCGGGCCAGCATGATCGAAGTGATGAACGCGCCCTACATCCGCACCGCCTACTTGAAGGGCCTGCCCTACCGCCGCATCGTGCTCAAGCACGCGGTGCGCAACGCCCTGATGGCCCCGATCACGGTCATCATGCTCCACGTGAACTGGCTGGTGGGCGGCATCGTCGTGGTGGAGTCGGTGTTCGGCTATCCCGGCCTGGGGCTCTATCTGCTGGACTCCGCCCTGTTCAAGGACATCAACGCGATCGAGGCCGGCGCGCTGGTGATGGTGGCCCTGGCGGTCAGCACCCAACTGATCGCGGACATCATCTACACCTTCCTGAACCCGCGCATCCGTTTCAGCTAGGCGCGCGGCATCCGCCGGAGAGGGGGTCCATCTATGACGGCAATCGGAAAGGCATCTGACCAGCCCTCATGGGGCCGACGTCTCGTCCGGGTGCGCGAGGGCCTGGCCGTGATCTTCAGCTCACGGGTGGCAGTGATCGGGCTGGCCATCGTCCTCTTCTGGGTTGCCATCGCGTTGCTGGCGCCTGTCCTGGCGCCGTACAGCCCCACTGCGCAGGACAGCCGGGCCGTGAACCAACCGCCAAGCGCGCAACACTGGATGGGGACCGATCATCTGGGCCGCGACATCATGAGCAGGCTCATGTACGGCAGCCGCACCATCCTGACCCTGGCACCCCTCTCTGTGCTGGCGGCCCTGATCGTGGGCACCCTGCTGGGCCTCATCGGCGGCTACTACGGCGGGCTGATTGACGAAGTTGTGATGCGCATCCTGGACGCCATCATGGCGTTCCCCACCATCCTGTTGTACCTGATCATCATCTCCGCCATCGGGCCGTCCGCCGTCAACGTGGTCATCGCCATCACCTTTGTAGGCGCGCCCGGCGTGGCGCGGCTGGTGCGCAGCCTCACCCTGGACATCCGCGTGCGGGACTACATCGCAGCCGCCAGGCTGCGCGGGGAGAACCCCTGGTACATCATGTTCGTCGAGATCTTGCCCAACGCCCGCGGCCCGCTGATCATTGACGCCATGCTGCGGGTCGGCTATGCGGTCTTCGCGATCGGCACCCTGGGCTTCCTGGGGCTGGGCCTGCCGCCGCCGACGCCGGACTGGGGCGGCATGATCAACGAGGCGCGCAAGTTCATCTTCGTCAACCCATGGGGCGTGCTCTGGCCCGCGCTGGCCATCGCTTCGCTGGTGGTGGGGCTCAACCTTTTTGCCGATGGCCTGCGCGAGGAAACTACCCGGTATCAGTGAGCAGAAGCATGTTTTCGCATAAACCGCAAACACCGATTCTGGACGTGCGCGGCCTGACCATCGCATACGCTACGCGCAAGGGGGATGTGCTGGCGGTGCGCGACGTGAGCTTCGACATCCAGCGCGGGGAGGCGCACAGCATCGTCGGCGAATCGGGCTGCGGCAAGAGCACCGTCGCGTTCGGCATCGTCAACTTCCTGGGCCGCAACGGCCGCATCGTCAGCGGCCGCATCCTGTTCCAGGGGCAAGACCTGGTGGGCCGTTCCCAGGAGGAGCTGCGCCGCATCCGCGGCGACCGCATCGCGATGGTCTACCAGGACCCCATGGCCGCGCTCAACCCCTCCATGCGGATCGGCGACCAGATGGCCGAGGTGCTCATCGTCCACCGCCTCTTCAAGCCCAAGGAGGCCGAGGAAGCCTGCGTCGAGATGCTGAAACGGGTCCACATGCCCGATCCCGGCAACGTGATCCGGCGTTACCCCCACCAGCTTTCGGGCGGCCAACAACAGCGCGTGGTGATCGCCATGGCGTTGCTCAACGACCCGGCCCTGCTGATCATGGACGAGCCGACTACGGCGCTGGACGTGACGGTGGAAGCCGCCGTGCTGGACCTGGTGGCCGAGCTGCAACACGAGTTCGAGACCGCCATCATGTACATCAGCCACAACCTGGGCGTGGTGGCGCGCGTCTCAGACCGGGTGGCGGTGATGTACGCGGGCGAGCTCGTCGAACGCGCAGGGGTGCGCGATCTGTTTGCCCGGCCGCAACACCCCTACACCCAGGGGCTGCTCCGCTGCGTGCCGCGGCTCGGCATGGACAAACGCGAGAGCGTGCTGTGCCCGATCCGCGGCCGCGTGCCGCCCCCCAACGCGCTGCCGCCGGGCTGTGTGTTCGAGCCCCGTTGCGACTACGCGCGCGAGGAGTGCCGCAGCCGCAAGCCGGAGCTGCGCCTGGTGGCAACCGGCCATTTTGCCCGCTGCCACTTCGCCGAGGAGATCCAGCAGATCGGCTGGCAGCCCCCCGCAGAGCTGCTGGCGCAGGTCACGACGCCTCCCGCGCCCCAAGACGGGCCGCCGCTGCTGCGCGTTGCCCACGCCAGGACCTACTACCAGGTGCCGTCGAAGAAGCTGTTGAGCCGGGAGAAGCCGGTGGTCAAGGCAGTGGACGACGTGAGCCTGGAGATCCGCAAGGGTCAGACCCTGGGGATCGTCGGTGAGTCCGGCTGCGGCAAGACCACGCTGGTCAAGACGATCGTGGGGATGGAGAAGCCGACCGGCGGTGAGTTCGAGTTCATGGGGGTGGACATCTCCATGCCCGTCACCCGGCGCAAGCTCGACATCGTGCGCGAGCTGCAAATGGTGTTCCAGAACCCGGACTCCACGCTCAACCCGTCCTTCACCGTGGGCTACCAGATCGCCAGGCCGCTGCTGCGCTTCAAAGTGGTGCCCCGACACCAGGTGCGCGCAGAGGTGGTGCGACTGCTGGAGATGATGAAGCTGGGCGAGCGCTACTACGACCGCTACCCGCGGCAGCTCAGCGGGGGCGAGAAGCAGCGCGTCGGCATCGCGCGCGCCATCGCAGGCCGGCCGGGCGTGATCTTGTGCGACGAGCCTGTCTCGGCACTGGACGTGTCAGTGCAGGCCGCAGTGCTCAACCTGCTGCTGGAGATCCAGCAGAAGACGGGCACAACACTGGCCTTCATCGCCCACGACCTGAGCGTGGTGCGCTACTTCTGCGACCAGATCGCCGTGATGTACCTGGGCCAGATCGTAGAGAGCGGCCCGGCCGAGGCCATCTACGCGCCGCCGTATCACCCTTACACCGAAGCGCTGCTCTCGGCCGTGCCGATCCCCGACCCGACCGCGGCCCAGAAGCACATCCGCCTGGAAGGCACCGTGCCCAGCGCGCTCAACCCGCCCAGCGGCTGCCGCTTCCACACCCGCTGCCCGCGCAAACTGGGGGCTGTGTGCGAGCAGGAGACGCCGCCCTGGCGGGACGCGGGGAACGGCCATCGCATCTTCTGCCACATCCCCCTGGAGGACCTGCGCAAGATCGAACCGGTTATCACCGTCGCCGCCCGGACCTGAGCGGCCTGTGGCCGCGGGCTGCAGGCTGCTGCGAGACGCTGCGCAAAACGATGGATTTCACCGACGCATGACTGCCAAGGAGTGCTATGCTCGTCAAGGATTACATGACCCGACACCCGCTGATGGCCGGGCCTGAGATGTCCATCATCGAGGCCCAGAAGTACATGGGCGAGAACAAGATCCGCCATCTGCCCGTGGTGGGCGACGGAAAACGGCTCCTGGGCCTGGTGACACGCCAGACGCTGATGGTGGACCCCAGCCGCCTGAACAGCCTCAACGTGTGGGAGATCGCCCGAGCGCTTTCGAGCCTGACCGTGAAGGATGTGATGATCAAAGTCCCCAACGTCATCACCGTCAGCCAGGAGGAGACGATCGAGGACGCGGCGCTGCTGATGGTGCAAAAGCGGATCGGTTGTCTGCCGGTGGTGGAGCGGGGCATCCTGGTGGGGATCATCACCGAGGTGGACCTGTTGGCGCAACTGGCCGAGATGATGTCCACCCACGCGCGCGGGGTGCGGGTGACGGTGCGCATGCCCGACGTGGCCGGCGAACTGGCCAAACTGGTGGCTGCGATCGCGGGGCAAGGATGGGGCATCCCTGCGTTGGGCGGCGCGCCCAGCCCGAAAGCGCCGGGCAAATGGGACGCCGTCGTCAAACTGGCGGTGAGCCGAGAGCAGGCGCTGGAAGTGCTGTCCCGCATCCCCGGCCACGAGATCGTAGACATCCGAGAGACGTGACGCGGCCCTGGCGCCGCGATCGGCCGACCGCCCGAGGCGCTATGTCCCAGCCATCTGCCGACCCCTCATCCAGCGCGCCACTGCCGGAAGGCCTGGCCGACCGGGAGTTGAGCGCCGTCATCGAAGTCGCAGGCCGTCTGATCGAGGAAGCGCTGCGGCCCGACCTCGACCTGGACCGTTTCCTGGCCCACGTCATGGACCAGACGCTGAAGCTGATGGCCTTCGACTTCGGCTGGCTCCTGCTGCGCGAAGGGGACTGCGTGCGCATTCGGGCGGCAGACGCCGCGCACGTGAGCGATATCGGGACCACCTTTCCCATCGAGGAATGCATCAGTGGCCTGGCGATGCTGCGCCGCGAAGTCATCCACATCCCGGAGCTCAACGCCCTGCCCGAGGCGCTGCGTCGCATCTACAAGGCGCCCAGGAGCGCCATGGGCAAGATGCGCAGCGAGCTGACGGTGCCGCTGATCATCGGGCCGGAGGCGATCGGCGCGCTGAGCATCGAGAGCCGCCAGCCCCATGCGTTCCAACTGCGCCACGTGGAGATGCTGCGCCTCCTCAGCGGCCACGCAGCCCTGGCCATCGCCCTGGCCCGATCGCGACAGGAGGCCGCTGCCCTGGCCGCGCTGGCGTTGGAGCTGGCGCGCGAGACCGCCATGCCCCAGGTGGTGCGTTCGGTGCTGGAACACGCGCTGAGGCTCGTGGGCGCGCAGTTCGGCCAGTTGCTGTTGATCGAGGGCGCAGAGCTGGTGGTGCACTACACCACCAACCGGCCCCCGCGCGACCTGGGACTGCGGGTGAAGGTACACGATTCGGTCAGCGGCCTGGCGGTGCAGGAGCGCCGGCCCGTGATCGTCGCCGATGTCAGCCGGCCGGAGTATGCGGTCGTCGAAGTGATTCCCACCGCGTTGGGCGGCCAATCGCGCATCGTGCAACGCGCCACCGAGCGGCCGCGTTACCAGCGGGTGTTGGAGCGGGAGCGGGCGCGCATCCGGGCCGAGCTGGCCATCCCGCTGATATGTGACGGCCAGGTGGTCGGCGTGCTGAACCTGGAGACCGCGGACGAAGCGGGCTTCTCCGCGGCGGGACAGGCGGCGATGATCGCGTTCTGCCAGGAGGCGTGCGGTCGTTTTGCGGCCGCGCTGGCCGGCTACGAGCCGGGGCTGCCGGAGCGCCTGTTGGACGATGCCCTGGCGCGAGCGGGCACCCCCTTCGGCCAGCTCTTGCAGCTCGACGGCGACGAGCTGGTGATCGTGGCCACCACCGGCGGCGAACCCATCGGCACCCGCGTGACGGTGTCCGGGTCGGTCAGCGGCCAGGCGGTCATGTCTCAGGCGCCGGTCTACGTGCCCGATGTAGACGCAGAGCCGCTCTACCGCCGCTATTTGGGCGAGGAGATGAAGAGCGAACTGGCCGTGCCCTTGCTCAGCGGCGAACGGATCATCGGCGTGCTGAACGTGGAAAGCCCGGTGCCCGGTTTCTTCACGCCCGACCATGCCCGCATCTTACAGGCGCTGGCAGGACAGGCCGCAGTGGCCATCGAGCGGGCGCAACGCTTCGAGATGGAGCGGCTGGCGGCCATCGGCGGGCTGGCCGGCGACATCGTGCATCGCCTGAACAACCCGTTGGGCGCGCTGGGCGGGTGGCTGGATATGCTGCAGCGGAAGCCGTTCTACCCCGACCTGATCCGGGACTACCCTTACGTGGAGCAATTCGTCGCGCGCGTCCGCCGCGATCTCGACCGGGCCAAGGCGATCATCCAGGAGCTGCGCAGCGAACTGCGGCGCCAGGCGCCGGTCCCGGTGGTGGTGCAACAGGCGGTGGCCGAAGCCCTGGATCGGGCCGACTTGAAGGGCGAGGACGCGCAGGTGACGGTGCGCGTCGAAATGCCCGACGAGCCGCTGCGCGCGCTGGCGGGTCCGCAGTTGACCGGCGTGCTGTGGAACCTGTTCGACAACGCGCGCAAGGCCATGCCGACGGGCGGAGTGCTGTCGGTGAGGGCCTGTCGCGCCGAACAGCCCGGCTGGGTGATCGTGGAAGTGGCGGACACCGGGGTGGGCATCGAACCCTGGCGGCTGCCCCACATCTTCGATGCCGGCGCGTCCACCACCGCCGACAGTTACGCGCCTGCCCACGGCTTGGGCCTCTGGTGGACGCGCCATCAGGTGGAGAGCTTCGGCGGCAAGATCGAGGCCGAGAGCCGGCCGGGGTCGGGGACGAAATTCATCATCAGGTTGCGCGAGGCAGCAGCCTGACCTCGCCGGACGCCGGGGCTTGCCACGGCCACGCAGCAAGACCGCAGCAAGCTGCGGCGTCCGTGTGACACCATTTGAGGAAAGTACCATGCTCAATCATCGCATTCTCATCGTGGACGACGACCCGTCCTGGCAGGAGCTGCTCAGCGAAAGCATCCAGGAGGCAGGCGTGGGGCCGTATACGCTGCACGTGGCCAGCTCGCGCGCTGAAGCAGAAACGCTGCTGGACCGGCAACACTTCCACCTGGCCTTCGTGGACCTGCGGCTGCGCGAAGAAGCCCGAGAGCTGGAGGGCAAACAGGTGGCGGCCAGGATCGTCGCGCAGGACGAGGGCACCAGCGTGGTCATCGTCACCGGCCACGCCGATGTGGAAACGGCCCTCACCGCGCTCAAGGAGTGGAAGGTGCTGGATTTCGTGCTGAAGGATGCCTGGGACCCGGAGAAAGTGATCCAGGTCGCCCGCGTCGGCATCCCCGTGGCGCGCGAGCGCTATCGCACCCGTTACGAGTCGGCGGTGGACTTCCTGCGCGGGGGCGAAGGGATCATGCCCTGGCTGGCGCGCGTCCTGGCCTGCGTCGCGCCTGAGACGTCCGCGCCCCGGCCCGATCGCCGGTTGGGCGACCTGCTCAACGCCCTGCTGGCCGACCTGTTCCCGCTGCTGCGGGCCCGCAGCGCGCCCGATATCCTCCTGGACGGGGCAACCGGCACGGCGACCGGTCGGTTTTGGAGCAAGGCCCTGGGGACGCCCGTGGTGATGCGCTTCGGCAGGGCCGAGGCCATCGCGCAGAATGTGGAAGCTATCGCGCAGGGCTTCGCGGCCGTCGAGCGCCGGATCGCCGACGCCGAGCTGGGGGTCGAGGGGATCATCTGCGTGCCCAGGCTGCCGGCGTTCGAGGAATTCACCAACTGAGGGAGGCGTTATGTCATCCAACCAGGGCACCCGCATCCTCATCACCGGCGCTTGCGGCCAGATCGGCACCGAGCTGACACAGGTCCTGCGCGAACGGCACGGTAACGAAAACGTGGTTGCGACCGACATCCAACCCCTCCCGCCAAAGCTGGCCACGTCCGGACCAGGAGCCTATCTGGACGTCACCCAGCGCGACGCGTTGATCGAGCTGGTACAACGGTACCGCATTGACACCATCTACCACATGGCTGCCATCCTCTCCGCCACGGGCGAGGAAAAGCCCCGGCTGGCCTGGGCGGTCAACATCGGCGGCCTGTACAACGTGCTGGAGGTGGCGCGCGAGTTCGGGGTGAGCCGCGTCTACCATCCCAGCTCCATCGCGGCTTTCGGACCCCAGACCCCCAAGGACAACACCCCCCAGGAGACCATCCTGCGGCCCACCACCATGTACGGGATCACCAAGGTGACCGGCGAGCTGTTGGGCGCGTATTACCGCCGGCGCTTCGGGGTGGACGTGCGGGGCATCCGCTACCCCGGGGTGATCAGCAGCGAGGCGCTGCCGGGGGGCGGCACCACCGATTACGCAGTCGAGATCTTCTACGAGGCGATCCGGCACAAACGCTACACCTGCTTCGTGCGCGAGGACACGGTGCTGCCCATGATCTACATGCCCGACTGCATCCGCGCCACCCTGATGCTCATGGATGCCGACGGCAGCCGGCTGGAACATGCCACAGAGTACAACCTGGCGGCGCTGAGCTTCTCCGCAGGAGAGCTGGCGGCCGAGATCCGCAAGCACATCCCCGATTTCGTGTGCGAATACCGGCCCGATTTCCGCCAGCAGATCGCCGACTCGTGGCCGCGTACCATAGACGACAGCGCCGCACGGCAGGAGTGGGGCTGGTCGCCGCAATACGACCTGCCGGCCATGGTGGAGGATATGCTGGCCAAGCTGAGGCCCAGGCTGTTGCGTTAGGAACCAGTTAGTGCAACAAACCAGGTTTCTTAGAGAAACCTGGTTTGTTGCACTAGCTAAAACCACAACACCACGCGATAGGCCGCGAGTCCCAGCACGAGCGAGATCGCCAGCGGCAACGCGATGCTCAGCGCCGTCCAGCGCCAACTGCGCGTCTCTTGCCGGATCGCAGCGACGGTAGCAACGCACGGCACGAACAGCATCTGCACGACCATGAAGGCCAGCGCCGCGGCCGGTGTAGTCGTCGCGGACAGGGTCTCGAAGAACGTGCTGCCTTCTTGCGCAGAGCCGTACAACACGCCCAGGGTGGCGATGACGTTTTCCTTGCGCACAAAGCTGGTGAGGAGCGCAACCACCATCTGCCAGTCCAGCCCCATCAGCCGGCCGACGGGCGCCAGTTGGCGGCCAAACGCAGCGAGATAGCTGGTCTCCACATCCCCGCCCGGCAGGTGCATGGCCGCCCACAGCAACACCGACACGACCAGGATGATGCTCCCCGCCACCCGCAAGAAGTCAACCAGCCGATCCCGGACAGAACGCAGGATGGCCCGGGGATCGGGGCGATGGTAAAGGGGGAGCTCCATGATGAAAGCCAGGTGCTCGCCGCCCATGAACCACTCGTGCAACAGCAACCCCACCCCTGCCAGCACCGCCATCGTCAAGATTAGCAGCCCCAACGCCACCCAGGGCGCATGGGCCCCGAAGAAGACCGGCGCCAGGATCGCCACCACGCTCATGCGGGCCGGACAGGGCACGAAGGGAGCCAGCAGAATGGTGAGCAGCCGCGCGCGCGTCGAGTCAATGGTGCGGGCCGCCATCACGGCCGGCACGTTGCAGCCAAAGCCCAGGAACAACGGCAGGAAACTGCGACCGTGCAACCCCATGAAGTGCATAAAGCGGTCGGTGATGTACGCCGCCCTGGCGATGTAGCCCACCTCCTCCAGCACCCCCAGCACGGTGAAGAAGATCAAAAGGATCGGCAGGAAGGTCAGCACCAGCCCCACGCCTGCGATGACCCCGTCCGCCACCATGCTGCCTACCCATGGCGGTGCAGCGCTCAGGGCGCTGCGCGCCCACTCGGCCCCGGCCTGCACTAGGTGGACATCCAGCCACGTCTGCAACGGCGTGCCGATGGTGTACGTCAACCAGAAGGTCAGGCCCAGGACGCCGGCCAGCACCAGTAGACCGATCAACGAATGGGTGGCAACCCGGTCCAGACGATCGGTCAGGGTCACCTGGCCCGGCCGCGGCCGGGTGACCGCTGCACGCACCATCCGGCCGATCCATTCGTAGCGGCCTCCTGCCACAGCCAGCGCTGCGTCCTCGTGTTCCCTGAGGATCCGATGCACGGCCTCCCACCGCTCGCCGAGCCGGGCCCGCATCATCTCGGTGATCTCGCTGTCTCCCTCCAACAACTTCAGCGCCACCCAGTCGCGCGGGTACGGAGCCGGCACGTCATCGGCGATCAAACGGCCCACCTCGGCCAGCACGGCCGCATGATCGTTGCGGATTTCCGGCCGCTGCGGGGAGAAAGCTCCCGGATTGCCGGCGATCTTGACCGCTGCGTCTACCAGTTCTCGCACGCCCTGATTGCGGGTGGCAACCATGGGTACAACGGGCACCCCCAGCGCGGCTTCCAGCACGTACGGCTCGACCTTGATCCCCTGTTCCTGGGCCAGGTCCATGAGGTTCAGGCCCACCACCACGGGCACGGGCAGGAGCAACAGTTCAGCCAGGAGATACAGATTGCGCTCCAGGGCCGAAGCGTCCACCACCAGCACCACCACGTCGGGCCGTTCCCGGATGAGGTAATCGCGCGCGATGCGCTCTTCCTCGGAGTTGGCAGTCAGGCTGTAGGTGCCGGGGAGGTCCACAACGCGCAGCACGGTGCCGTTGCGGCGATGCTCTCCGACGCGCTGCTCGCTGGTCTTGCCGGGCCAATTCGCCACGTGTTGCGAGAGCCCGGTGAGCATGTTGAAAATGGCCGACTTGCCCACGTTGGGCTGGCCGGCCAGGGCGAGGGTGATAGGTTTCGGGTCAGATGCTTTGCTCATCACCGGTACCCGACACGGGGATGACGGCCACGTGTCCGGCTTCCCCGCGGCCCAGGACAAGGCGGGATTGGCGCACCAGCACGATCAAGGGGCCGTGGCCGGGGTTCTGCAGCACTTTCACCACGGCGCCGGGGGTCAGGCCCAACGCTGCCAGCCTGGCCACCAGGCCGTGTCCGCCCGTCAAGGCCGTCACCTGGCCGGTGTCACCCGCCGGCAGATCCCGCAGCAGGACGACCGCAGAGGGGCCACTTCGTTCGCGGTGGCCGTTGTCGGAGACTGCATCCTGCTGGATCAAGCGTGGGAAGAACCCTCTGCGCGACATATTCATGAAGTCTGCCTCCCAGCAGCACGACAACCGGCACACAGGCCGAACAAATCCACGCTGGCTGCTGCGATCTCATAACCGTGACTCTGGCCGATCTCTGCTTTGAGCTGTTCGATCAGCGGGCTGACGAACTCGATCACTTCCCCGCAACCGCTACAGATCAAATGATGGTGCGTGGTCGGCGTCCTCAGCTCATAGTGATGGTGATCCTCGCCCAGGTGCAGCTCGTCCACCAACCCCAGGTCGCGCAAGAGTGCCACGTTGCGGTATACTGTGGAGAGGTTGAGGCGGGGATCGCGCTGGCTGGCCAGGCGATAGAGTTCGTGCGCGTCCAGATGGCCGCCGTGTTCCTGGATCACCTCCAGCAGGAGTCGCCGCTGTTCCGTCAAACGTCGGCCGGTCGCCCGCAAAGCAGAACGCAGTTCCAGAGTTGCCATCGGCACGGTTGCCGTCCTTTCTATTGCAGATGCATCCCAGTTGCAATTGTACGCCTGCAGCGGGATTGTGTCAACTATCCCATTCGATTCCGACGTTTCCGAGTTTCCGGATATAATGCGGGCATCACTGTCCGACACCTCATGAGGAGACGACACCTTGGCACAAACGCTACTTCCGGACTGGCAAAACCCTGAACTGACCGGCCGCAACCGGGAGCGCGGCCACGCAGTCACCGTCTCATATCCCGACGAGGCCTCTGCGTTGGCGGGAGGCCGCGAAGCATCCCCGACCTTCATGAGCCTCAACGGCACCTGGCATTTTCTGCTGGCCCCCAGCCCGACAGCCGCCCCGGCGGGCTTTCAGGGGCCCGACTTCGACGACACGGGATGGGTCCCTATCGCCGTGCCGGGCAACTGGCAGCTTCAAGGATATGACCGGCCCATCTACTGCAACGTCCAGTATCCCTTCCCCACGGATGACTACCCGCGCGTGCCGGAGGACGAGAACCCCACCGGCTGTTACCGGAGGACCTTTCAGGTGCCGGCCGCCTGGGCCGGGCAGGAGGTCTTCCTGGTTTTCGAGGGGGTGAACTCCGCGTTTCACGTGTGGGTGAACGGCCAGGAGGTGGGCTACAGCACCGACAGCCGCCTGCGCGCCGAATTCAACGTCAGCGGCTACCTCCGGCCGGGCGACAACACGCTGGCCGTGCGCGTCTATCGCTGGTCGGCCGGGAGTTGGCTGGAGGATCAAGACTTCTGGCGCCTCAGCGGCATCTACCGGGATGTATACCTCTACGCCGTGCCGCGGGTGCATATCTGGGACCTGGCGGTGGAGACCCGCTTCGATGCCGAGTATCGCGACGCGGCCCTGCGGGTGCAGGTCGCAATCCGCAACTTCACCGAGAAACGTGCCGCAGGATACCATCTGGGCCTGAAGCTGGTGGACGCTTCGGGCCAGGCGGTGCCGATCCAGCCCGACCCGGGTTGGCGGAAGATCGCGTTCGACGGCCAGGGGGAACCTTTCGTAGACGACCACACCTACGAGGAGATCAGCGTGGAGGCCGGGGGCGAGACAACGCTATCCATCTCCGCCCGTGTCCCCTCTCCGCGGCACTGGTCGGCCGAGCAACCCTACCTGTACACCCTGCTGGTGACGCTGATGGACCCTGAAGGGCAAGTGGTGGAGGTGCAGCGCTGCCGCGTCGGTTTCCGCCAGGTAGAGGTGCATGACGGCCGGTTGTGGGTGAACGGACGGCCGGTGCTCCTCAAAGGGGTGAACCGCCACGAGTTCGACCCGGATACCGGCCACGCGATCAGCGCCCAATCCATGATCGCCGATATCCGCCTGATGAAGCAGTCCAACATCAACGCGGTGCGCAACAGCCATTACCCCAACGACCCGCGCTGGTACGATCTGTGCGACGAATACGGCCTGTACGTGATTGACGAGGCCAACATCGAAAGCCACGGCGTGTGGGATATGCCCACCCACGACCTCCGCTGGGCTGCCGCGTTTCTGGAACGCGGGGCACGGATGGTGCAACAGAACCGCAACCACCCCTGCATCATCATGTGGTCCCTGGGCAACGAAGCGGGCTGGGGCCCCAACCACGCAGCGCTGGCCGGTTGGATCCACGCGGCCGACCCGACCCGGCCGGTGCACTACGAGTCGGTCAGCCGCTACGACGCGGAGATCGTGCGCCGCGCGCCGGTAGATGTGTTGAGCCTGATGTACCCCACCATCGAAACGCTGGTGGCCTGGGCCACCGATCCGACCGACAGCCGGCCCGTGGTGATGTGCGAGTACGCGCACGCGATGGGCAACTCTTGCGGCAACCTGGCCGAGTATTGGGACGCCATCCGGGCGCATCCCCGGCTTATCGGCGGGTTCGTATGGGACTGGGTGGATCAGGGCCTGCGCCGGGTGGAGCCGGACGGCCGGCAATGGTGGGCCTACGGCGGCGACTTCGGCGACCAGCCCAACGACAGCAACTTCTGCATCAACGGGCTGGTGGCCCCGGACCGGACCCCCCATCCGCAGCTCTGGGAATACAAGAAGGTGCTCCAGCCGGTGATTGTGGAGCCGGTTGACCTGGCAAAAGGGGTGTTGCGCGCGTTCAACGACTGGCGCTTCACAGGCCTGGAGTGCCTCCAGATCACGTGGCAGCTCCACGAGAACGGCCGGTTGCTGCAATCCGGTGCCCTGCCCCCGCTCAAGACGCCGCCGATGTCAACGGCCGTCTTCAAAGTGCCGTTTGAGCTGCCAGCGCAGCTTCGCCCGGGCGCTGAATACTGGCTGACGGTGCGCTTCACCCTGGGGGAGGAGGCCCCCTGGGCCCCGGCCGGCCACGAGGTCGCCTGGGAGCAGTTCGCGTTGCCCGTGTCTGTGCCCGCCGCGCCGCGCCGGCCGCTGGCAGCGCTGCCGGCCTTGACGTTGCGCGATGCCGCCGATCAGGCCATCATCGAGGGGGCGGAGTTCCGCATCACCTTCGACAAACATACGGGCAGGCTGGCCTCCTGGGAATGCGCCGGCCGGCCCTTGTTGGTGGCAGGGCCTGCGCTGCAGATCTGGCGCGCGCCCACCGACAACGATGCCACCACATGGGGCGACCAGCTCGCGACAATCCGCTGGCGGGAGGCGGGGCTGGATCGCCTGGCCCACAGCCTGCGCCACTTTGCCGTCCGTCAGGCAGGCCCGGCGCTGGCGATGGCAGAAGCAACGTTTTGGGTGGCTGCGCCGGGCCACGACGCGGGATTCGACTGCCACCACCGCTACGCGGTCTACGGCAGCGGCGAGGTCGTGCTGCACACCGACGTGCGACCTGTCGGCCAGCTCCCCCATCTGCCGCGCATCGGGGTGCGCCTGACGGTGCCCGCTGCCCTCGAGGTCGTGACCTGGTACGGCCGCGGCCCTCATGAGAGCTACGCCGACCGCAAGCGGGGCGCAGCTATCGGCCTTTACCGCCTGCCTGTGGATGCGCTGTATCATCCTTATGTCATGCCGCAGGAGAACGGCAATCGCACCGACGTGCGTTGGGTTGCCCTGACCGACCCCGACGGATTCGGGTTGCTGGCAACCGGAGATGCGGCCTTTGAGTTCAGCGCGGCCCGTTTCACCGCGGAGGACCTGACCGCCGCCCGGCACGTCCACGAAGTCCCGCGGCGCGACGCGATCACCTGGAACCTGGACCACCGGCAGACGGGGCTGGGCGGCAACAGTTGTGGCCCGGGCACCCTGCCCCAGTATCGCATCCCGCCGGTGCCGGCGCGTTTCATCTTCCGCCTGTGCCCGCTCCAGGGGGAGACGACGCCGGAAGATCTGGCCCTGGCCTGGCCGGAGAGGGCGGACGGAGAGGGCCAGCCGTCGTAGCAGCAAGGCCGCAGCAAGCTGCGGCGTCCGTCGGTTATGGGTAACGGCCCTGCCCCGTAAGGAAGGCCAGCACATCCATCAGACTGAGGGCAGTGTGATAGCCCGGGTCGGCGTCGGGGTAGGCCGGCACCAGGTCCGAGACCTGACCGTTCCTGTCGCGCAGCTTGACGGCCATCAGGTGCACGTCGGGGCGCAGATAGTGTTCCACGAAGGCGTTATGGCAGGCGGCCATGATGCGGCGGCCCAGCAACCCGTGCTCCGGATCATCGCTGGCATGCGTCACGGTCGCCGCGGCCCGGATCGTTTCGGGCAAGCTCCACCACGGCATGGTGTCGTCAATGGCCGCCCGTGTCACCAAATCTATCGTCTTCACGATCCCCCCGACATCGGGCCGGAAGCCTGCCTCGAAAGCGTTCGCCAGGATCGCCGGCATGTAACCGGCGATGTGACGGAGCTCACCCCTCTGCGCGATGGTGGCGCCGCCGTATCGCGCCACCGTTTCGCTGAACTTCAAGAAGAGCCCCACAAACTCCAGCGTATGACCGGGATCGCCGATGATGCGACGCTCAGCGTCCGCTGCGGGCCGGCCGTCCTCGGCGATGAACTCGACCAGGTCGAACGGCCGCAGCATGGGCCAACGGTCCTCCAGGTTCACGTGGCCGTAGAACACGCGGCGGGCCAGCCGCAAGCCGATTTCGGTTGACTCCGGGCCGGGCTCATAGCGTGCCAGCAAAGCAGCCATCCCCAGCGCGATCATCGCCGGCCCATGCGACCTGCCGCCCGGTACGGCGACCACCGACGCCAACCCCCTGGGCTGCAGCTGATCGGTGACAAAGCGGCCGGCCAGGATGTCATCACACAGAGCCAGGCACCAGCTCCGGGCCTCCGCCAGCATCCCGGCGTCATCGAGGAAACGTGCGGCGGCATAGAGGCCTTTGGCAGCAAACAGATCGCTGAAGTTGCCGGGCGACGACGCGTCCAGCACTACAGGCACCCGCCGGTAGTCCTCGTCCAATTGAACCGGCTCCCCTTCGAGGGTCATGGCGAAATAGAGGTGGCCGCCGTTAGCCCTGCGCACCGACCGCACCCGATCGGCCAGGGCAGCCACCAGCTTGCGGACGCGCGCCAGGAGCGCCGCGACCTTGGGGCTGGCGGCATAGGGAGTCAGCCACGTCCCGAAGGCGGCCAGCCCCTCGAGCCCGCGGCCCTGCACCCAGCCGCTGACCAGGCCCAGGCCCAACCAGGGATGATCGGCGGGGAAATCCTGGCCGGTAACCAGGTCGAGTTTGGTGTCGAGCCAGGGGTAGAGGCCGTCAGACCGGTCGAGGTGCCGCTCGGCGCGGGCCAGGATCGCGCTGAACTGCGCGACCACGATGGCGCGGTACGGCTCGATCAGCTTGCCGAAGTCGCCGGCCGTGGGCGCGGCAGGCAGGATCACGTGCCGGTAGCTGGCGTCCAAAGGCGTTGTGCACATGGTAGTCGCTCCTTGTTCCAGGGCTATCGCCCCCAGATGTCCCCCACCGTGAAGCCCTCCGGAAACGGGTCGGTGGGATCCACCACATACTGCGCGATGCCGGTGATCCATGCCGTGCCGCTCAGGGTCGGCACCACCGCAGGATAGGGGCCCACCTGCGTCTCGCGCAACAACCGGCCCACGAAGAGGGTGCCCAGGATGCCCTCATGTCGGAACTCCTCCCCCAACGCAAGCTGCCCGCGGCGATGCAAGACCGCCATCGCGGCGCACGTGCCGGTGCCACAGGGGGAACGATCCAGCGCGCCGGTCCAGGTCTCCGGCCGGTCCCAGTCAATGGAGCCGGTGGACACCGTGACCGCGTTCTTCCGGTGCGCGTCGGGCCGGCCCGGCGGGCCGTAGAGCTGCGAGATGGTGGGGCCGACGATCTGGGGGTTGTCGGGGTGTGCCACCGGGTATTGCTCGCGCGTGGCCTGGCGCAGGATCTCGCCGATGCGGACGATATCCCGGCCCTCGTCGGGGGTCAGCCGCAGTCCGAACTGCTGCGCGTCGGCCAGCACGTAGAACATGCCGCCCCACGCCACATCCACCCGGACGGTGCCCAGGGTCGGCGCCTCCACCGGCACATCCAGGTGAACGGCAAACGCGGGCACGTTCTCGAACGTCACCGCCGTAACCTTCCCATCCCGGCAATCCGCGCGCACCTTGATGAGCCCGGCCGGGGCCTCCAGGGTCAGCTCGGTGACCGGTTCACGCATGGGCAGGATGCCGGTCTCCAGCAGCACCGTGACAACGCAGATGGTGTTGGTGCCCGACATGGGCGGATACTCGGTCTGCTCCATGATCACGAAGCCGGCATCGGCGCCTGGCTGTGTGGGAGGCAGGAGCACATTGCAGCACAGGGCGGGATAACCGCGCGGCTCGCGCAGCATGAGGCGGCGCAGGCCGTCGGCGTGCGCTTCCAGGTAGCGCATCTTCTCAAACATGGTGGCGCCCGGCACATCGGCCACCCCGCCCGTAATGACGCGGCCCGGCTCGCCGCACGCGTGGGCATCCACGGCAGTAATCATTCGGCTCAGACGCATGTTGATCCTCGGCGCAAAGGGAAAGGGAGGATGTGAGCGGGCCGGCCCCTTGACCCGGCGCTATCCCCCGGGATACCAGGCGAAAAGCTCCAGGCCGGCGACCTCCTCGAAACCCAGTTTGCGACAGATGGGCGCGGAGGTCGCCCGGTTGGCATGGATGACGGCCGCCTCCGCGCCGTCTCGGCTTGCGTCGGCCAGCCGACGGGCGACCAGCGCAGTGTAGATGCCGCGGCCGCGAAAGCCCTCCAGTGTCGCAGCCGAGGCCAGATGCACGACCGGCCGATCGGGCACATAGACCATGCTGGCGAAGCCCACCGGGTAGTCCACGCCCTCGACAGTCGCCAGATAGATCCGCCGGCCGATGGGACCCTGCCCGAAGAAGAGCGCCTCGGTCACCGCGCGCGTCTGCTCGCGCGCCACACCCATCCCCTCGGCCATCAACCAGCCGGCCGTCTCGAAATCTTCGACCCCCGCCTCCCACACATGCACCTCGGGATTGGTGGGGATGAACACGGCCGGATAGGGATGCACCATCCCGGCAAAACCGCTCACCCACTGCATCCCTGCGCGATGCAGCCGTTCCGCCAGGTCCCAGGGCGTGGAGCGCGGCCCCACCAGCCAGCCGAACGCCTTGCCCTGCTCCCAGAAGAAACGCATCACGTCCCAAATGGTGCCGTCCGCGTTGCCCTCATCCAGGGTCGCACCGCCCACCAGGTTCGCAAAAGGGTCCGAATCCCAGGTCACCCGCGCCCAGACGCCGTTGGTCCGGTAGGTTTCTACCCGGCCCGGCAATTCCGGCAGGTAAAACGCAGCGACTTCCAGGATATCCAGCAGGGCGTCAAGATCTACAGCCATTTTGACAAGTTCCCATCGCGCCGCTAGAATAACAAAGGGTTTTGTAGAAGTCAAGGCGAAAGACCTTTCTTCGGACGCCACGCCCTGATGGCCTGATACTTCCGGTGGAGCTGAGACCTCATGCAAATGCTGATCGCCATCGTCCAGAACGAAGACGCCGATCACTTGACCAGCCGGTTGAACCGGGCAGGTATCCGTTCCACGCGGCTGAAGACACAAGGGGGCTTTCTGGCGCGCGACAACGTGACCGTGTTGGCGGGCGTCGAAGAGTCGCAGGTAGACGAAGTCCTGACCATCATCCGGGAGACCTGTCACACTCGCAAGCGCTATGTCAACCCGCTGCCGGCCGGCGCCGAGCCGGCCCATCTGGCCATGTCAGCGCCTACGATGCCCCTGGAGGTATTGGTCGGTGGCGCCACCGTCTTCGTCGTACCCGTCAAGCATTTTGCCCGGCTGGCAGGCCCGGCTGCGCAACCCAGAGCCGCCGCGGCCCCTGCAGCATTGTCGTCCACCGAAGAAAAAGGAGCTCACATGGATCTGGTACTGGCCATCCTGCAGAACGAGGACGCCGACCCCGTCACGCGTGCCCTTGTCGCAGCCGGCTTTCGCGTGACACGCATGTCTACTGCCGGCGGGTTCCTGCGCCGCGGCAACGTCACCCTGCTGATGGGTGTGGAGGAGAGGCAGATGGACGAGCTGTTACGCATCATCGAGGACAACTGCCGCGCGCGGCAGCAAGCCGGTCCGTCAGAGGCAGGAGCGCCTGCAGCCGGGGCTACGATCTTTGTGCTGGAGGTATCCCGGTTTGTGCATCTGTAAGGTCCCGTCATCGTGCAGCCGCGGGGACTGATCCGTCCCCGCGATGGGAGATACCGACCGGAAAGCCTGGTTGCAGCGAAACGCCCAGGCTTTCGTGTTCATCAACGGAGGGATTGAATGAAAAAAGTGGCAGTGGCTGCAGCGTTGGGCGAATGCGTCCACGTTGCCGGCGTGTCGAACTTCCTGCGCCTAGCGGAAGAAGCGGGCTGGCAGACCGTCTTTCTCGGGCCGGCTGTGCCGGTGGAAAAGGTGCTGGAGGAAGCCCGCAAACATCAAGCCAGCCTGGTGGGCGTGTCGTACCGCCTCACCCCGGAGACCGGCGAGCGGCTGCTGGCCGAGTTTGCCGAGGCAGCCGACGAGCTGCGCGCGGCCGGCGTGCGTTTCGCCTTCGGCGGCACGCCGCCCGTGGCCGAACGCGCGGCGGCCTTCTCCGGCTTCTTCGACGCGATCTTCGACGGCTCGGAGACGCCGGAGGACGTGCTGGCCTATCTGCGCGGCGCGCCCCGCGAACGCACCGAGGCCGATTACCCCCAACGGCTGATCGAGCGCATCCGCTGGAAGGCCCCCTACCCGGTGCTGCGCCATCACTTCGGCCTGCCCACCATGGAGGCCACCCTGGCAGGGATCGCCCAGATCGCCGAAGCGCGGCTCCTGGACGTCATCTCCCTGGGCACCGACCAGGACGCGCAGGAAAACTTCTTCCACCCGGAGCGCCAGGACCCGCGTCGCCGCGGGGCCGGCGGCGTGCCGGTGCGCAGCGCCGACGACTTTCGCGCGCTGTACGCAGCGTCGCGACGGGGCAATTACCCGCTGCTGCGCACCTACTCGGGCACCGATGATTTCATCCGCCTGGCCGAGATGTATGTGGAAACGATCAACATCGCCTGGTGCGCGATCCCGCTCTTCTGGTTCAACGCGATGGACGGCCGCGGCCCGTGGGATGTGGAGGGCTCCATCCGCGAGCACCAGGAGGTGATGCGCTGGTACGGCGGCCGGGATATCCCGGTGGAGCTCAACGAACCCCATCACTGGGGGATGCGCGATGCGCCCGATGTGGTGTTCGTGGTCAGCGCCTATCTTTCGGCGTACAACGCGCGCGCGTTCGGCGTGCGCGACTACATCGCCCAGCTCATGTTCAACAGCCCGCCCGGCCTGACAGACGCCATGGACCTGGCGAAGATGCTGGCCTGCCTGGAGATGGCAGAGTCGCTGACCAATGACTCCTTCCGCGTGTGGCGCCAGACGCGGGTCGGCCTGTTGAGCCATCCGCTGGACCCCGAGGCCGCACGCGGGCACCTGGCCGCGGCGACCTACCTGCAGATGGCGGTCAAGCCCCATATCGTCCATGTGGTCGGCCACACCGAGGCACACCACGCGGCCACAGCCGAGGACGTGATCGTGGCGTGTCGCGTTGCGCGACGGGCTATCGAAAACGCGGTGCGCGGCGCGCCTGACACGACCGCCGACCCGCGCGTCCAGGAGCGCAAGGCCGAGCTCATCGCGGAGGCACAGGTCACGTTGGACGCCATCCGCTCGCTGGCGGCGCCGGGGGTCTCAGACCCCTTGACCGATCCCGCTACCCTGGCTCGCGCTGTGGCCGTGGGAGTAATGGACGCACCGCAACTGAAGAACAACCGCTTCGCCCGTGGACAGATCGTCACCCGGATTGACGGCCGGGGCGCGTGTGTGGCGGTTGACCCCACAACCGGCCGCGCGCTTTCGGAACGCGAACGCCTGGCACGGCTGCTCTGATCGCCCACGTGCCCCCGCTATCGCGGGACTTCGCAGGCATCGTGCAGAGTGCCCGGCACGTGGCGCCACTCGCAGCATCGGAAACTGCTTTGGAGGAGAAAAAATCTATGACCGGCCACACAACTCGTTACACCGTTATCGGCGCAGGACATGGGGGCAAGGCCATGGCCGCACACCTGGCCCTGATGGGATTCCCCACCGTGCTTTTCAACCGCTCCCCCGAGCGGATTGCGGCCATCGCCAAGCGCGGCGGCATCGAGGTAGAGGGCCTGGATTGCGGCGGGGGCAACTTCGGCCGGCTGGCCGGCGTGACCTCCGACTACAGTGAGGCGCTGGCCAACGCCGACATCATCATGGTCGTCACCCCGTCCTCTGCGCATCGCGACGTGGCGGCCGCATGCGCCGCGTACCTCAAGGACGGCCAGATCATCGTGCTGAACCCGGGACGGACCTGCGGGGCGATCGAGTTCGCCAAAGTCCTGCGCGACAACGCCTGTCGCGCGGACGTCACCGTGGCCGAGGCCGGTACCTTCATCTACGCCAGCCGGTCGGACGGCCCGGCCCAGGCGCGCATTTTCCGCATCAAAGAGGCGGTGCCGCTGGCGGCGCTGCCGGCGACCCGCACGGCGGCTGTCTTGGAGGCGTTGGCGCCTGCATACCCGCAATTCATTGACGGCGGCAACGTGTTGAAGACCAGCCTGGACAACATGGGGGCGATCTTCCATCCTGCGCTGACGCTGCTCAACGCCGGGTGGATCGAACGGACCAACGGCAACTTCCAGTTCTACATTGACGGCGTGACCCCCTCGGTGGCCCATGTGCTGGAGGCGTTGGATCGCGAACGGGTGACCGTGGCGGCGGCGCTGGGCATCCGCGCTCAGACTGCGCTGGAATGGCTGCGCATGGCATACGACGCCACCGGCTCCGACCTGAACGAGGCGATCCACAACCAGCCCGGCTATTACGGCATCCAGGCGCCGGCCACCCTCAACCACCGCTACATCTTCGAAGACGTGCCGATGAGCCTGGTGCCCATTGCGGCGCTGGGCCAGCGCTACGGGGTCTCGGTGCGCGGCATGGACGCGATCATCCGCCTGGCGTGCATCATCCATCGCACCGACTACTGGCGTCGCGGCCGCACCCTGGACAAGCTGGGCATCGAAGAGTTAAGTGTCAGCGAGCTGATGCGCTACGTCGAGGAAGGGACGATCAGTCTGTAGGGAGGCGGGGAGACGGGGAGGCGGGGAGACGCGGGGACGCGGAGACGCCTGCCGGGCGGTTGAAACCGCAGCAACCGTTGCGAAGTCGCCCTGCGGCGACTGAGGCGTGGGAGCGGCCTTACGGGGTGAGCCGTTCGCATCTGAGGATGCTGCTCCGCCAGCGTCGCTCTTTTAGCTTGACTCCCGCCGGCTGCCGGCTGATTGTCTGACCCATGCCGACAGCCCAGGGGCCGGATGTCCCCAATCGGTCACGCTAGCAGGGGTCAATTGACCTGGCTGATTTTTTCGTGCTACAATTTTCTAGCCGATGAACACGTTCGCAAAGGTGAATGAAAGATGAAGATGGGACAGGCTGACAAGCAAAGAGTGTACCAGGTCATTGACGGGTTACCCCCCGAGAGCTTTGAGGAGCTTTCATACTTTCTCGACTTCCTCAAGTTCAAGTATCAGGTTCAACAGCCTCAAAAGGTGGTCGCCCTGGGCGGACTGTGGAAGCACCTGGATTTTGACGTGACGGATGCAGAGGTGCGGGAGTTGCGTCAACGAGCGACGGCGCAGCTTCTGCGGAAAGTGTAAGCAACGTGGAATATCTGGCTGACACTGTGGCCATCGTCCGACACCTGCGCGGGCATCCCGCTCTTGGTCCCCAAGCCGCTCAAATCCTGCGGGATGCCGACGCCGGTGGGCATCACGTTTACCTGTCCGCCATCACACTGATGGAAGTCCTCTACCTGTCGGAAGCGAAGAGAGTGGATGTGCGCCTCGATGAACTGATCAGGCATGTATCGGGCAGTGTCAACTACAAGATCGTTGCGGTCAGCGCTGACATTGTCCTGGCTGCCGCAGAGGTGGATGACGTTCCCGAACTGCACGACCGCATTATTGTCGGTACAGCAAAGTGGTTGGGAGTGCCGATCCTGACGGGTGACAAAATCATCAGCGAGTCCAGGCACGTCCAGACAATTTGGTAGCCGAATAGCCTCTGAGCCCTCTTCTAACTCCATAGCCGCCTGGGCCCGGTCGCCGCTGCCCGGCCCGCCCACCCGCTGCCTGCTGGTGTGTCGTCACTCCCCTTGACGTGGCTCCGCCAGCGTCGCTCTTTTAGCTTGACTCCCGCCGGCTGCCGGTGCGCCCCCACGTGGTCCGCAGTTAGCTCATTTCACCAAAGAATGATTTCAAAAGAACGTACTCCTGTTCGGCCTGCCCCACGCCGAGGCCGATCTGCGCGGCAATGCGGCGGAGCTCCCGTTCCGGGATCATCTCAATGCTCCCTCCATTCCAGCAATTGATGCTCGGGGATGTTGATGATCAGCCGCCAGCGGCCGTTGCGCGGCCCTCGCTCCGGCCCCGCAGGCTCCAGGCGAGCGTCACTGTGGCCCCGCCCTACCTCCAGGCGGGAGAGCAGGTGTTCGCCCCCCAGGCGCAGCAGTTCCAGCCAGAAACCCAGCCGCCGTGCGGCAGCCGGGCTCCCCAGGCGAAGGGCGTACGTCACCAGCCGTTCCCAGTCCAGTTCGTCGCTCCCGAGCCAAAGCCCCTTGGCTGCCTCGAGCACCCCGCCCACCAGATCGGGACGGTCCAGCCCATCCACGATAGCCTTCTCCCGTTCCGCCATCTGGACAGGCTGGTCCAACAGCGAGATGGCGGTGTAGCCGAAGAACTTATGCGGAGGTTGGATCACGAAGCGGTAGGTGATGCCGTCTATGGCGACGGGACGCTTCCGCCGGGTGGTGGCAATAAGGACCGAGTTGAGGGGCCGTTCGGTGTAGCCATAGTAGCTCAGGGCGGTGGCATAGGCCAGGTAGTAGGGCTGCACCAGGGAGGCAGCGATGATGTATTCGTGTTCGGCCCACCAGGGCTCCGGCCCGGCAGCCAGGGGGAGCAGGAGATACTTGCCCCGCTCCAGGCGCCGGATCCATCGCTTGCGGCACAGGCGATGCAGCAGTTTGCGGATGCCGGCATCTTGCTCGCCCAGGATGGCCCGAGCATCCTGGATCGAAAAGACAGTCTGCCCGGCGGCTGAGAGGCTGCTCAGGAGGTGAGACTCCCGTTCACCCAAAGTGCGGGGTGGGTGAGATTCGTTCACCTTATCCCTGTATGATCTACGATAGTTCCCATATTAGGAACTATTGTACCATCAAGCGGGCATCTCTGTCAATTGGACTCGGTTCTAAACTGTGTTGGTAAGGCAAGGCAAGGATGCACCTTGACAAAAATGGGCTATGTGTGCATGCTATGGTGAGCATCCATCC
>FWPV01000428.1_pt1:115000-132867 | contig 132867 bp, 124 predicted proteins | sample 2228371 | NCBI WGS metagenome assembly FWPV01 (sample SAMEA103939776, study PRJEB20133) | metagenome | reverse complement strand
TTTAAGTTCAGATAGTCTGCTGTTGGAGTCCATCTCTTTAATGCCTCTTCCTTTCCCCTGTAGGCAAGGACACCTATCTTTACCTCCTTTATTGTTTCTGGGTAGGCATTTAAATGGGAAAGCAGAATTGTTATAAGGAAAAAGAGGGGTAATAGACGCAGGGCAAGTTCATTTATTGCCCGCATAGATTGCCTGTTTTGTCTTTGTTTTTTAACCACTTCCTTCAAGCACATCCTTGACTAATTTGGTTATTTCATTGACCCTGAAGGGTTTGTTTATGAAACCGGCTATGCCCTTTCCCTTTATCTTTTCACTGTCAGGGGAATATCCACTTGACACTATTACCTTGACATCAGGGTTTATCTTTTTCAGTTCCTCAAATGTAGCCATACCATCCATAGCAGGCATAACAAGGTCTGTTATAACGATGCTGATATCTTTATGCATGCGCTTGTATATATCAACAGCCTCTTTGCCATTCGATGCAGTTACGACCCTGTAGCCAATGGATTGAAGGGTTGACGTCCCGACTTCTCTTATCATGTCCTCGTCATCAATCAGTAATATGGTCGGTTTAATAATTTCAGGTTTATGTGGTATGCCTCCTGAAAGGATAGGGTCATTTTGGGACATGCCAGAGCCTTGATAAACAGGGATATAGACCTTAAACTCAGTACCCCTGCCTTCTTCACTGTATACACCTATCCACCCATCGTGGGATGCAACTATTCCGTATGTTACAGAAAGGCCAAGACCGGTCCCTTTGCCCTTTTCCTTTGTTGTAAAGAATGGATTAAAGATACTGTCCTTTATCTCATCAGGTATCCCTGTTCCTGTATCCCTAACAAAAAGGACGACATAATTGCCCGGTTTTGCCTCGTGATGTAACTGGCAGTATGCATCATCAATCAGTGCCTCATCTGTACCAATGGTTATCGTGCCTGTGCCTTTTATTGCATCCCTTGCATTTATTACAAGGTTCATGAGCACCTGAGTAAGTTGGGATTGATCGGCATTGACAAGGGGGATACCCTTTTTAAGGGATAGTCTTATATCAATGTTTTCCTCCACCATCCTCCTTAGCATCTTGTATGAGTCCTCAACAAAGCTATTTATATTCATAGGGGACTTCTGAGGCGGGGACTTTCTCCCAATTAGCAGTATCTGTCTTGTGAGTTCAGAGCCGCGCTCCGCAATTTTGATTATCTTTTGGAGGTTCTCCCTTGTCTGCCTATCTTTGGCATTTAGAAGCATTATCTCTGAAAAACCCATTATCCCTGTAAGGAGGTTATTAAAGTCATGGGCAATGCCTGATGCAAGGAGCCCTACAGCCTCCATCTTCTGCGACTGAATAAGGGATTGCCTGTAGCCGTTTAACTCCTTATCAGCTAACTCCTTTCTTTTCCTTAACTCAGAGACCATGTTATTGAATACATTTATTAACTGACTAATCTCATCTCCTTCATCAGTAACAGGGACAGAAACGGTCAGATCCCCATCAGCCACCCTTCTTGATGCATCTGAAAGTAAGACAACCCTCTTGAGTATCGCAGACCTAAAGACTATATAAAGCATTAAGACAAGTACTGATGTAGTAACAAGACCAAAAGAGGCAATTGTTATCCCCTGCCCCCAGACCTGTTTATTTATTGCTTCATAATCCATGGCGAGCTCGATCCATCCATTAACCTTTTCATCCTCTCTATGAAAATGGCACTGTGCTGTATAGCATGTCACCATGTTTTCTACAGGAATTGATACTAACAGGAGCTTTTTGCCATTGACTTCCCTTACTAACCTCTGCTTGCCACTGGCATTTGCGGGTAATTCATGAATCATTCCTTTCTTTCCAATATCCTCTTGCTTTGAAGAGACCTTGATAGTGCCATTTCTGTCTATGAGCCTTATCCAGAGGGTATTTTCTATTGATGATACAGACTGGATAACCCCTCTAATCTCTTCTCTCTGGTTTTTGAGCATGCTGTGATGGAGTGCCATCTTAATCAGCTCAGCCTGTTTCTCGGCAAAGGACTGATATTTCTCTGATTCCTTCTGCTGAAATTTTATTATTGAAGGGCACCATATCATGATGTTCACGATCGCTACAACAGTAAGGCTTAGAAGGATTAACTTCGTTGCAATAGGAAACCTATTGATGAGCCTCTTGAACAAATTCCCTCCCCCTAATCCTTATATCTATTTTTTGCCTCTGATAAAATAAATTATATGCGATTGTCACAATAATCGCAATAAAAAAACTATAATTGAATTTGGTTAGGTTTTAGATTTGTATTCAGGGTGATAGGAGCTTAAACATAGAAGTCTATTTGATGGATTGTATTTAGTGAGCCATCGTTTTTTACATATAAACCAGATTCCCTAATCTGGGCTAACCTTGTGTTGTTAATATCTTTGATTTCAAAAGGCGACACAACGCCATTGAGATATATTGCACCAATACCAACATCTGAAAGTCTCTTTATAATATCTTTTCCGTTGACATCTTTAATCCACACAGCGAGTTCTCGAAAAACTGGGTCTCTTTCATCTAACCAATTATTTTTGTCAACATCGTATTGGACAAGCTCTGAAAAACCCCTTCCTGTCCTTGTACCGAAAAGCTCTGTCCCGTTATTGACTATTCCGTCATTATTTTTGTCTAAAAACATAAAGCCTGTATCTTCAAATTGATATATCTCCTCTTCCATGCCATCTCCATCGAGGTCAAATTTGAATTTGAAGGTGGCATTAAACTGATTCAAATTATCAAGGCTTATTATGAGGGGGTCCTTAGGTTGTCCCAATGGGTAGACAACAACTGTATCCCTCTTTTCGTAAAAATGCAAGAGATTGAGGTCGAGGTCAAAATTTATCTCTTTACCATCGCTCAGTTTGATGTATCCATCAGCCTTTATAATTAGATTTTCGTAATCCCTTACATATGTAGTTTGGTTGATTTGAATCTCAAAACCCGGGCGATTTATGTCTCTGAATGCCTCAGAAATCTTATCTGTTAATTGATATGTCGATGTTTTTATCTTGTCGGGGTCTATGCCTTTGGGCTCAATAAACTTTTTACCAAATACCTTTTCTATCAGGGACTTAACTATTAATTTCTTGAGCTTATCGCTTGATGACAGGTTTTTTTCTAAATCATACATTTTAGGTTCTATCTGCCCTGAGAGAGGCTTTTTCGAATCATTCATAGGAGCAGTTTGGTTGACAGGTCTATTTCTTACGGTCCCATTTATTTTAATGGAGGTATTTCTTGAGATAATGTTCTCTTTATAGTGCGAACTCAATAGGTTAATACTCGATTTTTCTATTATCATATATTTCCTTTCGTAATATCCGAAAGGAAACTTTAATTTTATTTACAGGCTAAAAGATGTGACCAAGAATCTCTTTTAATTTATTATTTTTTCCGTTTGAGAGTTCATCTTTAATGAAGTTTAAGGCATCAGAAGTGCCGATATCTCTAAGTGCATATATAATAGCTATCTTTACTGCTATGCTATTTTCGGTTAAAAATGCCTCTTTTAGATAAATGGCTGCATCATCGATCTTTAATCGCCCGAGAGCCCTTGCTGTGGCTTCCCTGACAAGGACTTCCCTGTCTTTCAGCCCATCTTTGAGTATTTCAAGATGTCTCCTGCTTGGAGGGAAATTACCTAAGGCATCGGCTAAATATAGCTTTAATGATGGACATTCGTTATGAAAAAATGGGTCTTGAAACATATCCAGTAATGCCTTCTGGGCAACTGATGTTCCAGTATTGCCAAGGAGTTTTATTGCTCGAATCCTGAATCTCCAATCTATACCCTTTGAGTCTGCAAATTCGATAACGGTTTTTATCGTTTTGTCTTGTCTGAATTTTTCTATAAATAATGGTTCGGAGACCTTTTCTAACCACTGTGGGGTATCTAATTCTGCATAAAGCTCTTCGATTGTATAGCTATAAACATTAGAGTGATTAATAAATATTGCTAATAGGATTACTGAAATTAAAAGCCTTATCATAACATTTTAATTATATATTAATTATTCCTGATTTTAAAGCAGAACATACTGCCTGAACTCTATTTGACACCCCTAATTTTCTGTATATATTGTCAAGATAAGCATTCACTGTGCCAGGGCTTATCAGTAGCCTTGATGCTATCTGCTTGTTTGTAAAGCCCTTAGCAAGATGTTCGAGAACTTTTTTTTCCATCTGTGTTAAGGTGGATTTATCCATGTTTTGAAAACAGGGGCTATTGCAAAACAGCAATAATGAGCCCTCTTCAATTTGTTCTGGGATCTGGATTTTACAAACATTCAGACCTGAATAATGGGAGCAGGTGCTGTTATAATTTTCCTTTTGAACCCAGTTTAGAAATTCATCAAGATTTATATTTTTTTCGGATAATTGCTTTTCGGCATTCTTACTTAACCAGATGCCTTTTGAGCTGGATATAATTATATTACCCTTTTCGATAAGGTTTTGAATTTTTTCAAATTTTTTTCTTATTTTATCAATGGTAAGAACTTTGTTTTCTTTCATTTCAGAAATTTTATATTAATTAATTTTTGTTTTCCACTCCCAAATGGGAAATTTATTTTTTAATTTTAATGATGTATTTTTTATGTAATGAAAAATATACTTATTGTAGATGACGAAGACATGGTGAGGGATTTTCTCTGCCGAGCTGTCTCTTTGTGCGGGCATAATCCATATAATGCAAAAAATGGTGTCGAGGCTTTAGATATATTTAAGAAAGAACCCTGTATAAATGTTGTAATTCTTGACATTAACATGCCGGGAATGAATGGTTTTGATGTAGCCTCTCGGCTTAAGAGCCTTAAGCCTGATATAAATATAATTATATCAAGTGCCACTTTAATGCAGGATGATGAAGAAGTATTAAGAAAACTCGGGATTAAGCATATACTCACAAAACCGTATAGTTTAACCACCCTGCAAGAAGTTATCGGGGTTTTATAATTTCGCTATATATCTTCCAAAAAAACTAAATCCACAAGTAGTTCCTTTTTGCCATTGTTATCCCCTTAATCGCGGATAATTTATTCACAAATATCTTAATTTATGTTATAACAATTTAGATTAAGATGTTTTATATATCTATACTTTTCGGTCTCTTTCTTATTTTGCTGATGCCTTTCAAAGAGGCAGCATGTCAGGATATGTCCTCAAATGTAACGGAGGGCTTTGTTTTTATTAAGGGCGGTTGTTTTGAGATGGGGGATGTATTTGGAGATGGTGACCCTGACGAAATGCCTGTTCACGAGGTCTGTGTGGACGATTTTTATGCTGGGAAGTATGAGGTTACGGTAGGGGAATTCAAAAAATTTGTTGAAGAAACTGGATATTTAACTGAGGCAGAAAAGGCTGATGGATGTGCAAACTGGGAGGGCAATAGATGGGCTTATAGAAAAGAGCTGAATTGGCGCAACCCAAACTTCCAACAGACAGATAACCACCCGGTTGTGTGTGTAAGCTGGAATGATGCAATTGAGTATACTAAATGGAAAAGCAAAAAAGAAAAAAAAGGTTACAGGCTTCTCACAGAAGCAGAATGGGAATATGCTGCTAAAAGTGGTAAGAGATATAAATACAGCTGGGGCACTGCCGAGCCTTCGGGAAATATTGCTGATATCTCAAGCAAAAAGAAATTCCCTGATTGGAATATATGGGAAGGTTATGATGATGGGCATGTTTATACTTCACCAGCAGGGAATTATAAACCAAATGAATTTGGTCTTTATGATATGACCGGAAATGTCTGGGAATGGGTGTCTGACTATTATGACAAGACGTATTACTCTAAAAGCCCTAAACAGAATCCAAGGGGTCCAGATACTGGTACTCACAGGCTTGCAAGAGGTGGGTCATGGATAAATTTCCCGTGGTTTTTAAGAACAACATTTAGAGATGTAAACGAACCAGATGATCGCTGCAATACCCTTGGATTTAGGATCGGATTATCTAAGGATAAATAGATTCATAAATTTTTATTAATCATATGACTTTTCAAGGTATTATCGTCAGCCCTTTGGGTCTTGATTACAAAAATCTTATTATTATGAGACACAGATACCTCAACATGCTCCATATCCCTTGCATCGGAATACCTTGCACATAATGCTGCTGCCAATCCTAAATCCTTTTGTTCAACATTTCCACATACTATTGTTAGAGGACTTCCAAATCCATCAACCCATAATAAATAATCTTTTTCATCTGCAAGGTTGCTAATTATTGTGTTTTCGTTTTTGTTTCTTCCGACGATAATTTTGCAATTGGCAGAAGACCTGAAATGCCTTCCCACTTTTAATAAATTGATCTCTCTTAATTCAGGCTCAGGATTGTGCTTGAGGAGATCCCTTAATCGATAAGAATAAATAGGATCTGTCAAGAGGCATCCTCCTGCTGGTGCAGGGTATTCTTTTAAACCAAATTCCTCTGCGAGTCTCATCTGGGGTCTCCTTGACCTTCCATAAAAGTCGCATAGCCTTTCTCTATCAACTATTCCCATTTGTTCCGCAATGGTTGGCTTTAAAAGCCTTGCGCTCAATGGCCTTAACACATAACCATCCAAACCCGCCTCTCTATCAATCTTTGGAAATGTATCCCTTCTCTGACTCATGGGTCTTTGACCAAGAACCTCTCCTGTTATTATAAAATCTGCCCCCTGCATTCTCATAAATTCCTTTGCCTCTTTAAGCATCAATATCCTGCAATCAATGCATGGATTCATGTTTTTACCATGTCCAAATTTAGGGTTTTTCACAATCTCGATGAATTTGTCAGAAAGATGGCAGAGTTTTACACTAAAGCCGAAGCTTTCGGATGCTGCAAATGGGTTTTTTGAACAGGATGACCTGTCAGAAATATCGCATCCAAAATGGGTCAGAAATGTCAATGCAGTAACCTCTATCCCCTGCCTCATTACCAAAAGAATTGCAAGGGTGCTATCCAGACCACCAGAATAGAGTGCTACTGCCTTGGCCATTTTAACTTCAACTTAAAGATTGGAGTAATTTATCCGGGGTAACGGTTGCAGTGCCGACTTCTCCAACTACTATCCCTGCAGCATGGTTAGCTATTAAGGCTGAATCAAGGGCGCTTGCACCAACAGAATATGCAAGGGTGTATGCTGCTATAACGGTATCACCAGCACCCGTAACATCAAAGACCTTTTTTGCGACCGTGGGAATATGAGTGACAGAGATCTCCCTTTTTATATCTCTCTCAAATAGACTCATGCCAGCCTCTCCCCTTGTTATAAGTACATAACGGCAAGAAAGCCTGCTTATCAAAGCCTTCCCGGCCTTCATAAGGCTGTCCTCATCCTTTATCTCTACGCCTGAACCCTGTGAAGCCTCCATGATATTGGGTGTGATTAGAGAGACATTTTTATAAAAATGAAAATGTCCGACTTTTGGGTCAACAGCTATGAAAAGATCCCTTTGTTTTGCATATTTAACGAGTGCCTTTATCAGGGCGGAAGATACAACCCCTTTTTTATAGTCCGAGACTATTATGGCATCATGCCCCTGAACCGCCTTTTTGAGATAGTTCTGAAAGGTGACGAGGTTTTTCCCATCAAGCCTCTTTTTATCTTCTCTGTCAAACCTCACTACCTGCTGATTATGGGCGATTACCCTTGTCTTTACTGTGGTGTGTCTGCTGTCCTCTATCAATCCTTCTGTATCTATAGACCTTTCTTCAAGAAGCCTTCTCAATAGCCTGCCGGCACTATCTTTTCCGACAATGCCTGCTATTGAGGCAGTACCCCCAAGAGAAACGATATTATTGGCAACATTAGTTGCACCCCCAAGAAGAAATGTCTCATCCTGCACCTCCACTATAGGAACTGGTGCTTCAGGAGATATCCTGTTTACCTTTCCGAATATATAACGGTCGAGTATGACATCACCTACGACCAGTATTTTTTTACCCTTAAAGGCATTGATTATCTTCGAAAAGTTCATTAATCAAAAATAACGCAAAAATAAAGAAAAAATCAAATGACTGTATGAGATAAGGACATTTGCGACACTCCTCCTGTTGGATTTTTTGTGTTCTTATCTTTTACAGACATTGTTTGACTTTTTGAGCCAAAGTTATGGTAAGCTTAAAAGCATATGGAGCATTCAGCAGTTCAACTAATACTGAAGGCAGGCTATGTTGTTAAGGCTGTCCTCTTAATACTCTTGTTCTTTTCTGTAGTATCCTGGACGATAATTTTTTATAAACTCAGGATTTTCAATAGTGCTGACAGGGAATCCCAGAATTTTATGCGACTCTATGAAACACAGAGAGATCCGAAGGACCTTTTTGCCTCATCAAAAAAGTTCAGGACGAGCCCACTTGCAAACCTATTTAGATCTGTTTATGCAGAAAAGACATATACAGAAAAGGACGAACTAAAGAGGATGTTGAGAAGATACACCACCCTTGAAGCAGAAAGGCTTCAGAAATACCTCAATTTCCTCGCAACAACAGGTTCTGTATCTCCATATATTGGACTTTTTGGTACTGTTTGGGGGATCATGAATGCCTTTAGCGGCATAGGTTCGGCTGGTTCTGCCTCATTGGCAGTAGTTGCCCCTGGTATTGCAGAGGCATTGATAGCAACCGCCATAGCCCTTGCAACAGCGATACCTGCTGTAATTGCTTATAACTATTACTTGAGCAGGGCGAGCCGTATGATAGTGGAGATGGAAGACTTTTCAGAAGAGCTTGTTGACTACATGCTTAAATAATAAGAGAGTGATTGTCTTATGCGCAAAAGCAGACGGGTCTTATCAGATATAAATGTAGTCCCTCTTGTTGATGTAATGCTGGTGTTGCTCATTATTTTTATGGTTACAGCTCCACTTTTGCAGCAGGGAATCGATGTCAATCTTCCTCAGGCAAAGGGAAAGGACATGCCACCTGAAGAAAGGGTTACAATAGTCATAAAAAAGGGAGGAGCTATTTTTATGAATGATAATCCTGTGTCAATGACTGAGCTTATAAAAAAACTCTCTGCAATAAGCAAGCTTAATCCAAATGTATTTCTCAAGGCCGACAGAGACGTCCCTTATGGTTTAGTGGTTGAGGTAATGGGAGAAATAAAGGAGGCAGGTATAGAAAAGCTCGGCATGATAACAGAACCAAAGATAGCCTTTTGATTATTTGTGTCTCCCTATTCTGAGTTTATGAAAAACCAGAGTTATAATCTCAAAACCCCCTTCCTGAGTTCATTAACATTATCTTTTCTCATTCATTTTCTTATAATCACTGCACTTTTTTTTATTGCTAAAAATTCGAGTATTTATAAAGCCCCATCTGCTTACATAGTCAACATTGTTAATATAGCTGATTCAGGTGTCAAGGAGATACCATCAAGAGATACTCAGGGGATTTCAAAGGCAGGTAAGGAAGAAAGTGTATCCACAAAACCAATTACTATCCCTCAAAAGCTGCAAAAGGATATAAGAAAAGGTGATGATATTGTGAAAGAAAGAATAGATGCCATAAAGGCAAAAAAACATATAGAAAAGATAGTGGCTCTCAGAAAGATGATAGATATAGGTCGTACAGATTCAGAAACTAAAGGTATAAAATCAGAAGCCTCTGTTAAGGGCATGGTATCAGGAGGTCATAATACAGGTTCTGATTATTACACGGTTGTCATAAATAAGATAAGGCAGAACTGGATATTCCCTGAAAGTATTGATAAAGACCTGCTTGCTATAATTACAATCAGGATAGCAAAAGATGGTAGTATCACAATTGGCAAAATAGAAAAGAGCTCAGGTAATCCCCTTTTTGACCGTTCTGCTATGAGGGCGATAGCGAGTGCAAATCCATTACCTGCTCCGCCACAGGAAATAGAGATAGGTGTGAGGTTTATGCCATGATAGGGCAAATGTATAACGGCAAAGCAAATCAGAAATGCACTGCAGTATTATACTATTTCGTTATTGCTATTATTTTAATATTCACTTTTCACCATTTACTGCCCACTGCTCATGCTGATAAGGTCTATATTGATATAACATCTCCCAAGATTAGCAAGTTACCTATTGCGATACAGGATTTTGTTGGTGCTTCAGAGATATCCAATATCGTTAGGGATGATTTAACATTTACAGGTCTTTTTGATTGTATTGATGCCGGTGCACATATCGAAAAACCCGATCAACCTTTCAATCCAAACAACTGGAGGGGTCTTGGTGCTGAACTCGTGGTAAAGGGAAGGGTGGCTGCTGGTAGCGGTTTAACAGTTATTGTATCGGCTTATGATATATCAGAAGGCAGGGAGATATTAAGAAAGGAATATTCTGGGTCTCCGACACTCTTAAGAACACTTGCCCATTCAATATCTAATGATATTTACAGGATACTTACGGGAAGGAAGGGGATATTCAGGACAAAGATTGCATTTATAGGGAAAAGAAAGGGCTCGTCTGAGCTTTTTATTATGGATTGGGATGGTCACAGGATAAACAAGACAGGTGTGACTGCAGGAGTATTGTTAAGTCCTCGCTGGTCTCCAGACGGCTCCAAGCTAATATATTCTGCAGAAAGGAACCGCAGCTGGGATATATATTTACTGGATATGAACACCATGGTAGAGAAGAATATAGTATCTATAAAGGGTTTAAGCATTGCAGGGAATTTCTTCCCCGAGGGAAAGGAGTTTGTCTTCGCATCCTCAAAAGAAGGTAGGTCAGATATTTATATAGGAGATATCGTAAATATAAAGGGAAGGAGATTAATATCATCCCCATGGATTGATGTCTCTCCTTCTGTCTCTCCTGATGGAAAACATATTCTATTTGTTTCGAACAGGTCAGGCTCACCGCAGGTTTATATAACTGATAGAGAAGGTCAGGACATCAGGAGACTCACTTTTTCGGGCTCATATAATACATCTCCTGTATGGTCTCCAAATATGGATAAGATAGCATTCGTTAGCATGATAAACGGTAAGAATCAGATATTTATCATTAAACCTGATGGGACGGAGGCATATCAATTGACAGAGAGGGGAAATAATGAGGAACCTTCATTTTCTCCAGATGGAAGATATTTGGCCTTTACTTCTGACAGGGACGGGACAAAGGGCATTTATCTAATGAGGGCTGATGGGGAAGGACAGGTCAGGATAACACCAAAAGGCATATCAGCATCAAATCCAGCATGGTCGCCATAAATATAAGGGGGGCAAGCCCCCCTTATATAATAAACTTTATTCCTTGCTAATTTCGTATTTACCGTCTTTGTCTATCTTTATATTTGCATTCAGGTATCTTGCCTTGTAGCCAGATTCTTTCAGTGTGAGATATGCCATCTCTGCCCTCACCCCTGTAACACAGTGAATTATTATCTCCTTATCCTTTGGAATTTCTTCTAATCTCTTTGTTATTTCCTGCGCTGGAATGTTTTTAGCACCCTTAAGCATTCCCTGCATTGCCTCGTCCTCGTCCCGAACATCCAGTATTAGTTTATCAGCAGGGAGGGTTTCTGCAATGGTCTTAAACTCCTCTACAGGAATTTCACCTGGTCTCGGTTTTGGCACATATGCAATCTCTGTTTTGAGCCTGTCTTTTTCTAATTGATAGCCTTCTTTGACCCATGCGTCTATTCCACCCTTGAGAATTGATGCATTAGAATATCCCCATGACCTGATGGTATTAAATGCATCGAGCATTTCGTTATAATCATCTGAATAGATTATAATAGGTGCTTTTTTGTCAGCAGGGAATCTATCCTTGGCATTCATGATATCCTTTGCTGGCATAGAAACTGCTCCGGGCAGGTGTCCCTTTGCAGCATCATCTTTGGTTCTGACATCAATAATAACCTGTGGTATGTCTTTATCAATATTTTCTTTTACAAATTTTGAGGTAGAGACGACTTCCTTTGCGGCCTTTTTCCATGCAGGCATGCCATCATGAAATATCTTTACATTTGTATAACCGAGCTTTTCTGCCTTACTGGCAGAAGATGGGCTCAACATTCAGGTAGTGCCCCCACAATAAAAGACCAGTAGCTTATCCTTTTCCTTTGGAAGCTTGTCAATGTTTTTGTCAAATTCAGCATCATAGATTGATATGGCACCTGGAATATGTCCCTCGTGATATCTTGGTCCAGGCCTTGAATCTATTAGAACAAAATCGGTCTTTTCTGCTATCAGCTTGGAGAGTTCCTCTGTCTTTATAAGCTTCTCTTCTGGCACCTTTGCAGGCGGTTTTATGGATACACTGACAGCATAAAGCTCACCATCTTTATCTGCTAATGTTATTGCTATCTCCTTTTCCTTTGGTATCTTTGTGATGCTGTCTGCGCCCACTACCTTTGTTTGATCATCAAACCTTACAAGCCATACCGCAGGTCCAACCTGAATCTGTATCGTCTCTGCCTTTGCTGATACAGCCCCAAGAGTGCCTCTTAGTATCTTGTCATCTGGCTTATGGCACTGCTTGCATATTGGCGCAATCTTCGGCTTTTCTGTCTGAGCAATACTGAATGAGAATAAAACGAGCATAATAAGGATCGCCGAAATCGAAACTACTAAGGACCCTTTCCCCCTTTTCATAAAAAACCTCCTTAAGTTTTTTTACCATGCAAAATGCATAGCTTTTGATTATCTTATATTTGAAAGTTTAGGGCAAGACGGGCTAATTGTCAAGAAGTTATTTAACTTTAAATATATAAGAGGTTGTAATAAGGTAATGCCTTCCGTTAGAATGTTGGTATTGCTTCACATTTTAATTTATGGAGAGTATATGAGGCTTTCTCATTTTGATGAAAAAGGACAGGCAAGGATGGTTGATATATCTGAAAAAACTTTGACCCAAAGAGAGGCTATAGCTAAAGGTGCTATATATATGAAGCCAGAAACCTTGAGGCTAATTAGAGATGGGCAGATTTTCAAGGGAGATGTGCTTGGGGTAGCGAGGGTTGCAGGGATTATGGCTGCAAAAAAGACATCGGATCTAATACCTATGTGCCACCCACTAAACATAACATCTGTAAATATCGATTTCGATATAGATGAAAACAAAAGTAGGGTAAATATAAAAACAACAGTTAGAATTGTGGGGCAGACGGGTGTGGAAATGGAGGCCCTTACAGCAACATCTGTTGCAGCATTAACTATTTATGACATGTGTAAGGCAGTGGATAAGGAAATGGTTATTTCTGATATAATGCTTGTGGAAAAACGGGGGGGCAAAAGTGGAGAGTTCAAGAGACGATTAGATTAAATTTTAAATCCAAATCCTATTTTTACTTGTATCTTTCTACAGTGAATTTGAATATCTCCACTTCTTTATCAGAGGGATCAATTCCTGCCTTCATCTTTGCGATCCTTAACTGTTCTTCAACGCTATCGACTCCTTCAAGATCAGGAAGCAGTAATCCCTTTTTATATCCTTTTACCACAATAACACCGAATTTTTTTTGATCGAGCTCTGATATATCTTGTACTTTAATAGGCTCTGAAAGCACATCTACAGAATACTCAATATCTTCTAACTCATCTTCTTCTACAGGTAAAAATCTTGGGTCCTCTGTTGCAGCAGAAATTGCATTCCTTATGATCTCTTTATATATATTTTCTTCACAGGGAAGGAATGTGCCTATACAACCCCTTAATTGACCATGTTTTTTTAAACAAACAAATACCCCTGCCTTTTTCTGCATCTCAATCGGTATTTCCTTTGGGCAGGTCAGAATTTTTCTGTTTTTCACATACTCTTTGATGGCCTTTTTTGCAAGCTCAACATAAGGATGCATTTTGTTGCTCCAAACTAAATATTTTCTATTTCCCCCTCTGCATAGCGTATTCAGCCATTGTGAGGAGTACATCTCTTTCTCTGGTAGCAGGAAAGATATCTATTTCTGATTTTGCATCATTCACGAGTGAACGGGCTACTTTTAAGGACTCCTCTATTGCATTATATTTCGAAAAAAGCTCAAGTATCCTCTTTAGTCCAGATTTTTTGCTTGAATTTATATTATCTTCTGATTTCTGAGATGAAACGGTTTCTTTAATGATATTTATTATTTCTTCCCTTTCCTTATCAGATGCTGACCTCAAAAGATTTATAAGAGGCATTGTAATCTTGCCTTCCTCGAGGTCTTTGCCGAGCCTCTTCCCGAGCTCCTTCTGCTCAGCAACATAATCCAGGACATCATCTGCAAGCTGAAAGGCGATCCCTGTCTTTAATCCAAATCTCGAAAGAGCCATTTCTTTTTCTTCTGGCTGTTCAGAAAGTATTGCTGCAATTCTGCAGGCTGCGGAGATTAATACACCGGTCTTTGCAGATATTATCTCGAAATACTCTTCCTTTGATATTTCAGGGTCTCCTGTCTTCTGGAGTTGAAGTATCTCTCCTTCTGTCATCTTTGTGGTCGCCCCTGATAATGTCTCCATTATCTTCTGATTTTTTTGGGCAACTGCAAGCTTCAGTGCATTCGAATAAAGGAAGTCTCCTGTGAGTACTACAACTTGATTTCCCCATATCGAGTGAGCAGTTGGTCTGCCTCTTCTCGTTTCAGCCCTATCGATAACATCATCATGTAAAAGCGAGGCAGTATGTATAGCCTCTATTATCGCTGCAAGCAAAAATCGTTTGTTTTCTTTGTAACCACAAAGGTCTGAGCTTGCCAATAAAAAAAGTGGCCTTATCCTCTTGCCCCCTCCCCTTAATATATACTGACCAATTGTAGTGATGATCGATATATCACTGTTGAATATTGCCATCAACTGCCTTTCGACTGCCTTCAGCTCTTCAGAATAGGCAGAAAAAATATCATTTATATCCATTATCTTATCCTTATGCTATCTAAATTTATATCATCTCTTGATAACTTCTTAATATCCTGTGGTCTGAAAACGCCTTTTTCTGTAAAAAAGGCAGTTACATATCGAGATGGTGTAACATCAAAGGCTAAGTTTATAACATTTACCCCACTGGGTGCAATTCTCTGACCCATAATGGTTGTTACCTCTTCAAAAGGGCGCTCCTCTATTGGAATTGACTCCCCTGATTCCATATCAAAATCTATACTGCTTAGAGGTGCTGCAACATAGAATGGAATGTTATGCTCCTTACACAATACAGCAACTGTATATGTACCGATCTTGTTTGCGACATCTCCGTTCCTTGTAGTTCTGTCGGTTCCCACTATAGCGACATCTATCATACCTTTTTTCATCAATGCACCTGCTGAATTATCTGTTATCAATGTTACAGGGATACCTGCCTGCATGAGTTCCCATGTCGTCAATCTCGCTCCTTGCAGTACTGGTCTTGTTTCATCTGCGACAACATGTATTCTCTTGCCTTGCTCTTTTGCAACAATCATAGGTGCGGTTGCTGTGCCATATCCGCCTGTAGCAAGACTGCCTGCATTACAATGTGTAAGAATAGTATCACCATCTTTTATAAATTGCGCGCCCCACTTGCCTATCGCCATATTTACCTGTATATCTTCTTCAAGAATCTTTTTTGCCTCTTCTATTAGGATTTGCTTCAAACTATCTACTGATTCGTCCTTTTTTGTTGAAAGGAGTTTTTTTATCCTATTGACCGCCCATTTAATATTCACTGCAGTGGGTCTTGTTGAGAGCATGGTCTGCATGATTGGTTCAAGCCTCTCTACAAAATCATCATAACTCCTTGCTTTTATAGAGAGTCCACCCAATGCAATGCCCATTGCAGCTGCAATGCCTATTGCGGGCGCGCCTCTTATGCGAAGCTTTTCAATGCCTTCTGCAACCATCTGATAATCGGTGCACTCGATAATACTTACTTCTATTGGAAGCCTGCTCTGGTCAAGCATTAAGACCTTGTTGTCTCTCCATTCTATGGCCTTAACCATCTTCCTCCCTCATAAAGGATATTTAAGCAAAAAAGACATGACATAGTATAACCTAATTTGGTATTGATTTGCCTTTTTAAACTTATGTATAATGTGCAATGCTGAAAAAGCTAATAAATTTAATAACATTTACTGACCTGCCTGTCCGTCAAAAATTCCTTTTGTTTTCTGCAGGGGCAATATTCTGGCTCGGCGTTGTTTCTGTGATTGGTTTGGTTACTACCCACAATGTGAGCAAAAAGGCAAAAGAGATGGTTGAGGTCATAACACCTCAAGAAAAGACAGGAAATATCCTTATAAGAAAGCTTAGAGGGGCAAGCATTTCTGCTCATAAGATAGCCCTTTATAATGACAGAGAGATTGTTAGTGGTAACTATTTAAACGGAAAGACTCGATTAGAGGACTGTTTGTCTTATTTGAATACCTTGCTTGTCGGCGGAAAGATAAAGGATTTTTCAAGAGGAACAGGTCAATTCTATGGAGAGTTCTCTGTTTTGCCTGTTAAGAATACAGAAAAGAGGAATTATATTCAAGAAGCTACTGTGAAGATAGAACAGCTCAAGATAATCATTGATGAATTAGCAGAACTGAAGTATAAGGATGAAAATGTAGCAGTATTAGAAAAATTATCTGAGTATGATGCGATTACAAGGGAGACGGTGAAAATTGTTAATGACTATTTAATACATGTAGGTAGGGAATGGTCAGACTTTACAAACAGCATCACACATAGGCTCGCAAATGCTATTACATACTTAACCTTAATCTTCGGGATATCTATATTGTTATCTGTCTTTTTCAGTCTGATGATCGCCCGTTCATTAGAAAGGCCCCTCAAAGAGATCATAAAACAAATCAAGGCACTCTCTGTGGGTGAGATAGACCTGACAAAAAAGATAGATGTAAAATCCAAAGATGAGCTTGGATTACTCTCGATGGAGTTTAATCATTTAATGGATACAATAGGGCATATAGCATCTTTTAAAAGGATTATAGAAGAAGATGAAACCATAGAAGATGTTTATCTACGCCTCGGAAAGATATTTAGAGATGACCTCAAACTGGACAAGTGCGTAATCTATGAGGTCTCGAGCTCCAAGGATACAATGAAAATTGTTTATCCTCCAGAGGCTGAAGGGATCGAGATGCTATGCAAGTTTGATGTGCAGATAAACAGCAATTTGTGCAGGGCGAAAAGGACAGGGCATTTGGTCTCGTCAATCGAGTATCCTGACATATGCAAGTACTACTCAGAAAAAAGGGATGAGGCTTATGTCTGTATTCCGATAATAATAGGCGGAAGCGTTGGTGGTATTGTTCAGTTTGTTTGCGGCGAATTGCGCACATGCAATTTGCAGGAAGTTGACAATAAGATCAGCAGGGCAAGGCAGTATATAACAGAGGCTCAGCCTGTTCTTGAGGCAAAGAGGTTAATGTCAACATTAAAGGAATCTTCATTAAAGGATGCCCTCACGGGTCTTTACAACAGGAGATTTATAGAAGAGAGTTTCGAAAATATAGCCTCGGGAATTTTGAGAAGGGGAACAACTGTCGGGATCTTGATGTGTGACCTCGACTTTTTTAAGCAGACAAATGATTTGTATGGGCATGATGTTGGAGATATGGTTTTAAAAGAGGCAGCTAACTGCATAAAGACTACCGTCAGGGGTTCTGATTTTGTCATAAGATTTGGTGGTGAAGAGTTCATGGTCCTTTTAATGGACATAAAACCTGATGATGCCTTGGTCGTAGCTGAAAAGATAAGGCAGAGAATTGAAGAGACAAAGGTGAGATGTCCAGCATGCGTAATACAAAAGACAATCAGCATAGGTGCGAGTGAGTTTCCGACCGATACCCAGAATTTCTGGGAGGCAATTAAGTTTGCTGATGTTGCCCTTTATAAGGCAAAAGAGAGGGGCAGAAATAGGGTAGTGAGATTTACGATGGATATGTGGTCTGAAGAAAGATATTAAGTGGT
>FWPV01000428.1_pt1:0-107500 | contig 132867 bp, 124 predicted proteins | sample 2228371 | NCBI WGS metagenome assembly FWPV01 (sample SAMEA103939776, study PRJEB20133) | metagenome | reverse complement strand
GGCAGCAAAGGCGGCTGAGCAGGCGGCGGCACTCTATCAGCAGGGTGTGGGTCTGCATCGGCAGGGGCAACTCGACGAGGCCGATCACCTCTATCGCCAGGCCCTTGCCTACGAGCCGCGTCATGCCGGCGCCATGCAGCTTCGTGGCGTGGTGCAGATGCAGCGCGGCAATCACGAGGAAGCTGCCAAGCTGATCAAGCGCTCGCTCGATTTCGAGCCGCGCAATCCTCAGGCCCTCAGCAATCTTGGCAATGTGCTGCTCGAATTGAAGCGCTATGACGAAGCCATCGCCACGCTTCGCCTCGCTGTCGAGGTTCAGCCGAACTCGGCGGACGCGCTCGGCAATCTCGGCCGGGCCCTGCGTCGGCGGCGCTATTATCCCGAAGCTGTCGAGGCTTATCGCAAGGCCGTGGAGATCGCCCCGGAGCGTGCCGGTCTGCACAGTGCTCTTGGTGTTGCACTGAGTGAGGCCGGCGATCTTGCCGGGGCCGTTGAGGCGCACGCACGTGCTCTCGAACTGGCGCCCGATCGCGCAGAATTCAAGAACAACCTTGCCCATGCCCATCGCCTCGCCGGTCGACACGAGGAGGCGGAGCGGGAACTGCGCGAAGCGCTGGCTTTGAATCCGGAAGAGGGCGAACTGCATCTGGCGCTCGGTCGTATCGTCAACCAACATGGGCGCTTCGACGAGGCGATCGAGCTCTATCGCCAGGCCCGCGATCACGGCGCCGGCAGCACGAAGTTCGAGCTGGCGCTGATGTTCTTCCAGAACCACGTGCTGTCGAACGATCCGGTGAAGTCCAAGGGCGACGCGGTGCTCTATGCCCAGAGGCGGGCAGGCCACGTTACCCCGTTCAAGGATCATCTCAACGACCCGAATCCCGATCGCCAGCTGCGCATCGGCTGGGTCTCCGCGGACTTCAAGTCGCACCCGGTCGGACGCTTCCTCGTGGCCGCCTTCCGGGAGATCGACCAGACCAAACTGAGCATGCATGCCTATTCGATGGCGGATCCGCTGCACGATCCGATCACCCAGCAGATCCGTGCCATCATCCCGAACTGGCGCAATATTCAGGAACTCACCGACGAAGAAGTCGCGCATCAGATCCGCAAGGACCGCATCGATGTGCTGGTCGACCTGTCGGGGCACACCGGCGGCAATCGCCTCGGGGTCTTCGCCTACAAGCCGGCGCCGGTGGCGGTCACCTGGCTCGGCTATTTCGCCACAACCGGCTTCGCCACCATCGATTATGTGCTGTGCAACCGCTGGCTGGTGCCCGAAAGCGAGGAGGATCAGTGGGTCGAGAAGCCGTGGCGGCTGGATGACACCCATTGGTGCTACACAATCCCCTCGGTAGACGTGCCGGTCGCCCAGACTCCGGCGCTCGAAGGCGGCATGTTCACTTTCGGCAGCTACAACAATTTCGACAAGCTCAACGAGCCGACCATTGCCCTATGGTCGCGAGTCCTCAACGAGGTGCCCAATAGCCGCTTGCTGCTGCGTTCGTCGTTGAAGAATCCGGCTGTCACCGAGCGCATGATCAAGGGCTTCAATGCCCAGGGCATCGAAGGCGACCGGCTCGTCGTCGATACCGAGACCAAGCCCTATGAAGAGCACCTGAAGAGCTACGGGCTGCTCGATATTGCGCTGGACCCATTCCCCTATAATGGCGGCACCACCACCACCGAGGCGCTCTATATGGGCGTGCCGGTGCTGACGCTGCATGGCGACCGCTTCGTCGCGCATCTCGCCGAAACCAACCTGCAATCGGCCGGTCTCACCGACTGGATCGCCAAGGACCAGGACGACTTCGTCGCCAAGGCCAAGGCGTTCGCGGCAGACCTTCCGGCGCTCGACCAGCTGCGGCAGGGGATGCGGGCGCGGGTTCTCGCCTCACGCCTGTTCGATGCACCAGCCTTTGCGCGCGAGCTCGAGAATGCGTTTCATGGCATGTTCGGCGAGTGGGCGGAGACGCGCCGGAAATAATCCGCGTGCCACAAAATCCCCGGCTTCCTGCGGCATGCGGGGCGCATTCTCCCAACCGGTAAACCGTTTTCCGATGCCCGCTCCGACTCTCCGCGCCCTGGCGCGACTTGCGATTGCGTTTCTGCTTGTCTGGGCCGTGCCGGCCCAGGCGCAGGTGACGATCTTTTCCCCATTCAACATCGCCGAAGCGATGGACAAGGATGTCCGCAAGCTGGCCGACATCGCCTATGCCGATGGTCAGCGCATGAAACTCGACGTCTATCAGCCGGCCGAACTGTCCGGGCCGGCGCCGGTGGTGATGTTCATTTATGGCGGCGCCTGGCGGGCTGGCGACAAGTTCGAGTACGAGTTCGCCGGCCGGGCTTTCGCGGCGGCGGGTTATGTGACCGTCATCGCCGACTACCGGCTTTACCCGGAGGTCAAATATCCGGACTTCCTCGAGGACAATGCCCGCGCCATCAAGTGGATCGAGGACAATATCGCCGATTTCGGCGGCGACACCTCGCGGTTCTTCCTCGTCGGCCACTCGGCTGGCGCCTACAATGCCATGATGCTGGCGCTGGATCGCTCCTTCGTGCGCGAGTTCGACGTGACCATGCCGGTGCTGGCGGTCGCGGGCATCTCGGGGCCCTACAATTTCTATCCGTTCGAATATGGCCAGGTGCAGGAGACCTTCGGTGACGCGCCAAATCCCGAGGGCACGCAACCAATCAATCTGGTCACCGCCGACGCGCCGCCGATCATGCTGCTCAGCGGCACCAGCGACCCCATCGTTCGCGTGCAGAACTCGACCGCACTGGCCGAAAAGCTCAGGGCGCAGGGCATCTGGGTCACCGAAAAATACTATGAGGGCTTCGGCCATCTCGAACCGGTGATCGCGCTCGGCGCCATGATGCGCTTCCGCATGCCCGTCTTGCAGGACATAACCGACTTCTTCCAGACCTTCGGGGCGTTCCCCAGCGGCACGCCGCGGCCGTTCTTCACGCCCGAACCGCCGGCGGACAGCATGACGGCAGTGATCGACGAGATGGAGACGATCCTCTCGCCGATTTCCGATGGCGGCCGCCGCAACGAGTAGGCGGCGGCCAGTTCCCCCAATTCGGCCTCAGGTGGCGGTGATCACCACCGAATCCGCTGAACGCGCGCTCGGGCCGTGGAACACGGCCTCGATATTGTTGCCATCGGGGTCGAAAACGAACGCGCCGTAATAGCCGGGATGATAGGGCCGTTCGCCCGGTCCGCCATTATCGGTCCCACCCGCGGCAATCGCTGCGGCGTGAAACCGTGCGACCATGGCTTCGTCCTTGGCCTGAAACGCCAGGTGCACATGGCTGATCCTGTGGCCGGGCCCCGGTGGGCTTACGAACATCTCATCGAAGGTGAAGAAGTGGGCGTTCTTCTCCATCGGCGGCAGTTCGAGCGCTTCCAGCACAGCACCATAGAACGCCGCCGACCTTTCGAGGTCGGCGACATTGAGATGAACATGATCGATCAGCCGTCCGCGGTGAAACTGCATCTCAAGTCCCCTGTGTGTTCCCGAACTAGAACAAACAGAGAACTATGAGTCAATAGTCCGCAGCGGCGCGCGGCGCAGCGCCACCTGGGCCGGTGGCGACCTACTCGGCCTTGTCGGCCGATTCCGAGTTGAGCTGGCCGTATTTCTCGGGGCCGATGGCGTTGAGCAGCTGCAGCTGGCTTTCGAGGAAGTCGATATGGCCTTCCTCGTCGGCGAGCAGTTCCTCGAACAGGTTCTTGCTCACATAGTCACCCAGCGACTCGCACAGCTCGCGCGAGGCCTTGTAGGCCTTGCGAGCGTCGTACTCGCCGGCGAGATCGCACTCGAGCACTTCCTTGATGGTCTGGCCGATGCGGAGCGGCGCGACGCGCTGCAGGTTCGGGTGGCCTTCGAGGAAGATGATGCGCTCGATCAGCTTGTCGGCGTGGTGCATTTCCTCGATCGATTCGGCGCGCTCCTTGGCCGCCAGCTTCGAATAGCCCCAGTCGTTTAGGATGCGGAAATGCACCCAGTACTGGTTCACAGCCCCAAGCTCGAGGAACAGAGCCTCGTTAAGCCGCTCGATGACCTGCGCTTCGCCTTTCATTCCGACCTCCTGCACGCTTTCGCCGCATGGCATGCAGCCGCTGGACCGCGGGATGCGGCGCAGCGGCTTCGGTAGCCATGGTTTGGTGATACTCTTCGGTCACCTTGATGATGATGTCCACCACATTCGGCACACAGCCCGAGCATTTGTAGCGCTTGTTCAGGGCCTTGTAGACCATTGCCGGGACAATGATCTGCCAGGGATCTTCGGCAAGAAGCTCCTCGATGACCCGCTTGAGGTCACGGTCGGTGATGATGTTGCACTGGCAGACAAGCATAAGGCGGTTCGTGCAGTCGGAGAGGGGGCATAGAGCGCCGCCCAAAGCTGATTGTCAATGTCAGGGAATCATGGCGCCAGTCGGGCCGGCCCTCTGGCACCTCGTCAGCCGCGCTCCAGCCATGCTGGCAACGCTTCAGCGGGCATGGGTCTGGCGATGAAGTAGCCCTGGCCCTCGTCGCAGCCGAGTTGGCGCAACATTTCGAAGGTCGTCTGGTCCTCGATGCCCTCGGCGCAGACCTTGAAGCCGAGCCCGCGCGCCGTCTCGATGATCTGGCGAACGAGGAACGTGTCGCTGTCGCGGGTGCCGAGCGGCCGGATGAACGACTGGTCGATCTTCAGCACATCTGCCGGGATGCTGGTCAGATAGCCGAGGTTCGAAAAGCCCGCGCCGAAATCGTCGATGGCTACTTCGACGCCGGCGTCCCGCAGGCGTTCGAGTTGGGCGATGGTGCGCTCGATATCGGCGGCCAGCGCCCCTTCGGTGAATTCGATCTCGATATCGTGTGGCTCAAGGCCGTGCCGGCTGCAGAGCTGCAAGACGCGCTCGTCGAAATCGCGTTCCGAGAGATTGACCGGCGAAGCATTGATGGAAATGCGCAGCGGCCAACCGTTCGCCTTCAGGCGCGCGGCGTGCTGCATAGCGGCATTCAGCACCCAGTTGGTGAGCGGCCCGATCAAGGCGGTTTGCTCGACCAGCCCGATGAACTCGCCCGGCGGAATCGCGCCGAGTACCGGGTGGGTCCAGCGCAGCAGGGCCTCTGCACCCGTACAGCGCCCGGTGCCCAGGTGGCTGCGCGGCTGCAGGTGCAGCGCCAACTGGTCGCTGGCCTTGATGGCATCCGGCAGGTCGCCCAGCATGCGGAAGGCACGGATATGTGCGGCGTCCGACCGGTGATCGTACCAGGCCCAGCCCTCGTCGGTCTTGCGGCTGTCCTGGCCGGCAGCCAGCGCCGCACGCAGAGCCTCGGCGGGACTCCTCTGGTCGTCCAGCGGCAGCAACCCGACCCCGACATGGACATTGATGGGAATGTCGTCGATCCGGATCGGTTGGGCGAAGCGCAATACGATCTCGCGGACAACGGGCGGCACCACCCCCTGTACCGGCAAGTCGACCACAAACGCGAAGCTGAGCACGGAGACATGGAACAGCTGGGTGTCCGGCGGGAGCAACTGTTCAAGCTGCGACGAGGCGATGCGCACCAAATCCTCGGTGAAGCCGTGACCCAGCGCCCGGAGCATTTCGTTGTAGTGGCGGGCTTCGGCGAGCGTCACCAGCACCAGCATCTGCGGCGTACCCTCCGCCAGCACCCGGCTGATCGTCGCCAGGCACTGCAGCCGGTTCGGCAACAGCGTTACGTGATCGAACAGACCGATCAGCCGACGCGTTTCCGGATCGAGCGCAGAGATTTGCAGGCGCTCGGAAATTGTCGTCGACCCAGCTTCAGACGTCTGGCGCGGAATTGAAGGCATCTGCTTTCCCTTTGGGCGAAACATTCTCCGAAATTCGCCTTAAGCCGGCGTGAAGAGCCGAAACGACCAGCTTCACGAAACTTTTACAGACTTTCACCGTACCTACGCCAAGTATTCCGGATTCCCTCGATGTCCTTTTCCCTGCTCGGCCTCGTCAATCTGCTCAGCCGCAAGCCCGGGGGCTCGCGCCGCGTCGCCTCCGGCCTTGCCTATGGTCCACACGCGCGGCAGCGGCTCGACATCTATCGACCGACGACCGCGGGGGCCGATCTGCCGCTCGTGGTCTTCCTCTATGGCGGCGCCTGGAATTCCGGGGATCGGCGCGACTACAGCTTTGTCGGCCGCAGTCTCGCGGCGCGCGGCTTCGTCGTCGTCGTCCCCGACTACCGGGTGCTGCCGGAGGTCGAGTATCCCGAGTTCCTCCTCGATTGTGCCAGCGCGGTGCGCTGGGCCAGCAATCACGCGCGCGAATTCGGGGCGCGCGCCTCGCGGCTGGCCGTCGCCGGACATTCCGCGGGTGCCTACAATGCCGCGATGCTGGCACTCGATCCGCGCTACGGTGTCCACGGCGATATCCGCGCTGTTGTGGGCCTCTCCGGCCCCTACGACTTCTATCCGTTCGACATCGATATCAGCCGGCGCACCTTTGGGGCCGTCGCCGATCCGCTGACGACGCAGCCGATCCACTTCGTCTCTGACCAAGCGCCGCCGATGTTTCTCGCCAGCGCCGATGGCGACAAGCTGGTCTATCCGCGCAACACCACGGCGCTCGCCGCGCGCCTCCGCGACAATGGCGTTTCTGTCGTCGAAAAGCACCTGCCGGGTGGCGATCATCCGACGACCTTGCTCGAACTCGGTAGCCTGCTTGGCGGCAAGACCGCGCTGCTCGCGGAGATCGGCGCCTTCATCGCCGAACATACCGAGGTGCAATCGGTGCTGGCGGCGGAGCCGAGCCCCGGCTTATGATCTTCCGAAAGGGGAGGGTCCTGACGATGCGCCGCGCACTGCTGCTCCTGTCGCCATTGCTAGTCCTGGGCGTGCTGGGGACCGCCCGCGCCGACGACGCCTATGATCGCTGCGCTGCGGCGGCTGCCAGTCCCTACGAGAAAGGCCATGAGGCGACCGGACTCGACCGCTGGGACGTCGATGGCCCCGGCGCTGTCGCGCTATGCCAGGCGGCGCTGACGGATGCTCCGGATTCCATCCCCCTCAAGGCCTGGCTCGGCCGCGCCATGGTGATCAGCGGCGACGAGGCCGGTGCCGTACCGCTGCTCGAAGCTGCCGCCAATGCCGGCAATCCGCTCGCCGCGACGCTCTACGGCGATCTGCTGATCGTCGGCGATGCGGTGGCGCAGGACATGGAGCGCGGTGCGCAATATCTGCAGGCAGCGGCCGATCTCGGCTTCGCCCCGGCGCAGAACAGCCTGGCGCTGAGCTATGACTATGGCGAGGGTGTCGTGCAGGATTATCGCACCGCCTCGCAATGGTATCGGGCCGCCGCGCTGCAGGGCAATGCCCGCGCTGCCACCAATCTTGGCCGGCTCTATGCAGTGGGTGCCGGGGTCGATCGCGACATGGTCGCGGCTGCCGCCTGGTACCGCATCGGCGCCGATGGCGGTGATGCCGGCGCGCAATACAATCTGGGGCGCCTGCTCGAGCTGGGAGAGATCGCTCCCGCCGATCCTGTCGCGGCCGCCGAATACTACCGGATGGCTGCCGATGCCGGCGATGCGCTGGCCGCAAACGCTCTGGGGGTGCTGCTGCGCGATGGCACCGGCGTTCCGGCCGATCTCGCGACGGCCGCGCAGCGCTTCGAAGCGGCGGCAGGGCAGGGGCTGGCGGCGGCCCAACACAATCTCGGCCAGCTCTACGAAGCCGGCCTCGGCGTGACCGCCGATCCGGCGCTGGCACGCCTGCTCTATCGGCAGGCCGCCGACAATGGCGATGGCGAGGCACCGTCGCGGTTGGCTTTGATGCAGCTCGAAGGACGGGGCGGTGCCGCCGACGCAGCCAAGGCATTCGCAACTGCGCAACGTGCCGCCGAGATCGGTGGGCCGCTGGCGCAGTTCACCCTCGGCCGGTTCTACGAGGAGGGGCATGGCGTCGCCCCCGATCTCGAACAGGCGCGGAAACTCTACTGGCAGGCCGCCGATCTTGGGCTTGCCGCGGCCAGCGAGCGGCTCGCAGCGCTCGACCGGGCTGCTGCAGAGGTTGCTCCGGCCCCTCCGGTCCGCCGTTATACGCCGGACAAGCTCGACAACTGATCGCCAGCGCGCTTTCAGGAGAAGTTGCAGACTTTTCCGGTTCGAAAGCGCGAAAAAACACAGGCTTCGATCATTTTGCCGTTTCTATCAAACGGTGAAATGATCGAGCCGCTCAGGCCGCCGAGTGGTCCTGTTCCCGCCGGCTTGCCAGCACCGCCACCGAGGCGGCAACCCGGTGAGCGCTCGAAAAGAACTCGCGGTGAACGATCACCATCGTCGTGACCACGCTGACGGCAATCGCCAGCCACGGGCTCGCGAACCAGGCGACCGTCCCCACCGAGAAGTAATAGGCGCGGATACCGTTGTTGAAATTGCGCGCCGCCAGCATGTTGAGCTGGGCGATGGAATCTATCTCGGGCTCGGTCGTCTGCCCGTCATGGTTCATCGCCCCGAGCATGATGCAGAAGTGGTTGAACTGGCGCAGCGACAGCGTGAACGAAAAGAACGACAGCGCGAACATCGCCAGCATGATGAACAGGTGCACCTGCAGGTCGGCATCTGTGTAGCCGGTGCTCAAGCCCACCGCATCCAGCGTGTCGGTCAGCGCCGAGAGATTGCCGAAGGCGGTGAAAGTCGCCAGCATCAGCAGCACCGAGGTCGAGGCCAGCATGCTGACCGACCCCATCAGGTTGCCCGAGAGGATCGCGTCCAGCGGCGTCTCCCGCTTGCTGGCATTGGCCACCCAGCGGCGGCGCTGCATGCCCATGATCACCGACAGCGACGGGCGACGCCGCTCGATCAGCGGCACGCCGTAATTGTAGGCGAACCAGCACAGCAGCGGAAACAGCGTGGCAAACAGCGACATTCGGCGACCCCGGTTAACTCCCGTCCCTCCTCTATAGCGGAAAAGCGTTACCTTGCGGTGGGCGTGCTTCCACGCGGCGACTTTTCCCTGTCAAGTTCTGGGAGTAGACTTCCCATGAAGTTGTGGGGAGGAATTCACTATGGACCAGATTAAAGCTTTGAGCTGGAATGTAGAATGGCTGATTGATGCTTTTAGTGTCGCGTCCGGTCGTCCGCAGCCGAAATCGAACCGCAAGAAATTGACCGAGCAGAACGCGCTCGCCAAGATGAACGGACTGGCGACAGTGCTCCGGGAAGCCCGCGCCGACCTCGTCTGTCTGATCGAAGCCATCGGCGATCCGGATCTGATGCAGGAATGCGTCGATACGTTCTTCAAGGACTATCGGCTGGTGCGTCGTCCCGGCAATGCTGCCGAATATGCAACGCGCGGTGATCAGTGGGTGTGGTTTCTCGCGACCCCGGCGCTATTGGCGGAGACCCATCCGCAACTTGTTCCGATCGCGACCTGGCAGGACTATACGCTGCGGGTCTATTCGGACCAGTCCTCGCGCAAGCGGGTGACCAAGGGCAAATGGTGGGTCTCGGCGCCGGAAATCGTCGACGGCGAGGTAGGCCCCTATCGCCTGGTGCCGCACGACCACTATCGGCATCCCCAGGTGCTGGTGCTGGAATGGGCGGGCCGGCGGATCGAGTTCATCGGCGCCCATCTCAAGAGCAAGCATACGGGAATGAACGTGCCGAAGCGCGGCGCCGATGAGGAGGACGAGGCTTATTACGACCGGGCCGACGTCCGGCTGTTCATGGCCAAGGCGGCAATCGCCCGCATCAAGCTCAGCACCGAGGCCGTCGATGTGCGCAACTATATCGACCAGCGCTTCAACCAGGAGGAGCTGCCGGCCATCGTGGTCATGGGCGACCTGAACGATGGGCCGGGCAAGGAACTGCTCGAGCGCGAATATCTGTTCCACGATCTGATCGGCAACCTGCAGGGCGATGTGTTCTTCGCCCGGCGGTTCCTCAACCATGCCCTATTCGATAACCCGCAGGAGCTGCGCTGGACGTCACGCTTCGTGGACAAGCTCGACCCCGCCCGCGATCCGCATATCCTGCTCGATCACATCGCCTTCACCGAGGGGCTCAGCCGCCGCGGGCTCGGCCAACTGATCGTCCACCCCAAGGCAGGCAAGGTCGAGCACGAGGTGTTCGAGCGCGTCGAAAGCCTGCTGCCGACCGGGGTCAGCATGAGCGACCACCGCCCGGTCAGCCTCGTGATCAGTTCCCAGCCTCCGGCCTAGGGCCGGAGGACCCTAGAGCGTGCGGGCGTAGCGCATGAAGATCTGCTGGATGTCCTCGAGCACCGCGTCGCTCAGCTTGACGTCTGCCGCCGCAATGTCGGTCTCGAGCTGTTCCATCGTGGTCGCCCCGATGATCACCGAGGTCATGAAGGGCTTGGTCAGGCAGAAGGCGATGGCCATCTGGTTGACGTCGAGCCCGTGCTTGTCGGCCAGTGCCATATAGGCGCGGATCGCCGGCTCGGTGATCTTGTTGCTGCGATAGGCCGAGCCGGCAATGGCGCCGCGCGTGCCGGCCGGGAGCTTCCCGTCGAGATATTTGCCAGACAGCGCGCCGGCAGCGAGCGGCGAATAGGCCAAGAGCCCGATATCCTCGTGATAGGCGAGCTCGGCGAGGTCCAGGTCGTAGTAGCGGCGAAGCAGGTTGTATTCGTTCTGGATGGTCTGGACGCGCGGCAGGCCGTGCTGCTCGGCGAATTTCAGGTACTGCATCGTCCCCCAGGCGGTCTCGTTGGAGAGGCCGAAATGGCGGATCTTGCCCTCTTTCACCAGCTCGCCCATCACCTCGAGCACTTCGAGGATATTGGGCAGCACCTCCTCGCGGTTCTGCTTATAAGGATTGTAGTCCCAGGAGCCTTCGAAGTGGTAATGGCCACGGCGTGGCCAGTGGATCTGGTAGAGGTCGATATAGTCGGTCCTGAGCCGGGTCAGGCTGCCCTCGATGGCTTCGCGCACGCTCGGCCCGTCAATGCCGCGGCCGCCGCGCACCCAGGGGCGGCCGCCGCCGGCGACCTTGGATGCCAGGATCACCTTGTCGCGATTGCCGCGCGCGGCAAACCAGCTGCCGATGATCTGTTCGGTCTTGCCATAGGTCTCGGCCGAGGGCGGCACGGCATACATTTCGGCGGTGTCGAAGAAGTTGATGCCACGCTCAAGCGCACAGTCCATCTGCTGGTGGCCCTCGGCTTCGGTGTTCTGCAGCCCCCAGGTCATGGTCCCGAGGCAGATCTCCGACACCATCACATCGGTGCGGCCAAGCTTGTTCATCTTCACGGCAATATCCCTCCAGCAGTGCGGGGCGCACCCTATGGGCGGGGGCAGCGCCAGACAAGCCCGCGGGTTGCGCCCGGCGTCGGGATCGGCAAGATGGCGCCGCAGACAATTCAAGGTTTCCGCGTGCCCGCACTCCTCTCCCTCCTCGTCCGCTTGGTTTCGACCCTGCTGGTGATTGCCGGCACCTGCAGCGTCGCCTTCGCGCAGCAACTGACGGCCGAAGACATCGCCGGGATGGATGACAAGGCGCTCGACGCCTATATCGCCACGGTCACCGCCACGGTGGTCCAGGATTCGGTCCGGCTCTCGGCGCTGACCGAGGCGAACAACTGCGCCGAGCTCAGCCGCGCCGGCAATTCGCTGGCACTTGCTTACGACGCCTATCAGTTGATCCGCGACACCATTGCCAGCCAAACCGGGCCCGAGGCTGCCGGGCGGCGCAGCCGGCTGATCCAGTCGCGGGTGGTCGCCTTTGCTGCGCGGGTCCGGGTCGGCGACCTCCTCGCCGCGCGCTGCAGCAGCTATCAGCCGACGGGCGAACAGCGCGACGATCCGCGTTACCAGCGCGTCCCCCCGCTGCCGGACAGTGCCTTCACGGCCGCGATCATCGATGCGCGCTTTGCGGCCGAAACCAATCTCGCCATCGCGGCAGCGGCGCGTCAGAGCAAGGATTGCCGGCTGGTGGGCAATGCCATCCGTTCGATCCAGCTCATCGTCCCCTATCTCGAAAAGCTCGCCCTCGATGTGTCCAGCCGGCCACTGGCCCTCGGCCCGCTGGCTAGCAAGCGCGGCCTCGAACAGGTGCGCAACCAGTCCGTCGCCGCCGCCAACACGCTGGATCGCGAGTTCGCAGGGGTCTGCGGCGAGACCGCGCCGCCAGCCGAAGATGCCGAGATGCCGCCCGACCAAGCCGTTGATTCCCCGCGATAATCTCCTTCGGTCAAAAAAGCGTCACGCGGGGCGTGTTTAGGGGTTGAGGTCTGGGGGGCGAGGGCCTATATACCGCTCGCGCAGCGGGGTTATGGCCGCTAGCAAGCGCAACAGCCCCAAGGCTTGAATTCTTGGCGCGGGATGGAGCAGCCCGGTAGCTCGTCAGGCTCATAACCTGAAGGTCGCAGGTTCAAATCCTGCTCCCGCAACCAACACCAGCCTCTTGAAAGCCCCGCGAAAGCGGGGTTTTTCGTTATTGGGGCTTTGTTCAGAATGCGTTCATCATCATGGCAGATGCGGCAGCGCTAAGGACGCGCTGCCACATTTCTGCTTACCCGATGCGGCCTTCCGCCCAGGCGGCGATGATGCCGCCGGCGATGGCGCCCGGGCGTGGGGCGCTGATTTCCGGGTGTTCGCCGCGCAAAACCGTCTTCACCTCGTCGCGGCTCAGCCAGCGGGCGTCGCCCAGTTCCACCGGGTCCAGCGTGATCGCTTCGTCGAGCGCTTCGCCGACGCAGCCGAACATCAGCGACATCGGGAACGGCCAGGGCTGGCAGGCGACATAGTCGACCTTGCCGACGCCGACGCCGGTCTCCTCGAAGGTCTCGCGCCGTACCGCGTTCTCGATGGTTTCGCCGGGTTCGACGAAGCCGGCGAGCAGCGAGTACATCTTTTCCGGCCAGCTCGGGCCGCGGCCGAGCAGCAGGCGGTCGCCGCGGGTGATCGCCATGATCACCACCGGGTCGGTGCGGGGGAAATGCTGGGTGCCGCAGCTCGGGCATTTGCGGTGCCAGCCGGAAGCTTCCGGCGTGCTGGCGGTGCCGCAATTGGCGCAGAAGCGGTGGGTCGAATGCCAGCCGAGCAGGGCCCGGCCGGTGGCGATGGCTTCACCTTCGAGCAGGGTCAGCGTCGGCATCAGCCCGCGAATCTCGGCGAAACGACAGCCTTCAAAGCCGGGGTGGATCTGGCTGGTGGTGTCGGTGAACTGCCCGATCACCGCGGCATCCTCATGCGGCTGCCACAGGCTAAGGTCGGCGGCGAACAGCGGCGTGCCGTCGGCAAGGCCGACAAAGGCGGGCGTCTCGCGGCAATCCGCCAGCGCCGGATGGTCAAGCGGGATCCGCGCGGGATGGTCGGTGCCATCGACGAGGAGCTTGCCGCGCCAGAACAGATTTGTCCTCGCCTCGGGATTGGCCCGTACACTCATGTCCATGCGAAGCGGCGCCGCGCGATCGAGGCCGCCGGGCTGGAAGGCGAAGTTGAAGGTCACGGGGTCAATCCTCAATGAGGTGCAAGCAATAGGAGGGCCTAGGCGCGGCGGCAAGCCGGGAGCAGAGCGGTCAGGCGGCGAAAGTGCGGTGGGTGGAGGCGCGGAAATGCGCCTCGAGCGCGGCAATGGCGCCTTCGACGTCCTTGCGCTCCAGCGCCTCGATCACGGCAAGATGTTCGTTGACTGTGTCAAGCAAAGCGCCGCGGAAGCCGGGCCGGCGGTGCACCTGCTGGGCCATACGGATGTTCTCCTGCAGCCGCTGGTGCGTGTCGAGGATGGCGCGATTGCCCAGCGCCTCGACGATCTCCCGGTGCAGGCGCCCGTCGAGGGCGAGGAAGCGGATCTGCTCATCCTCGAACGGACCGCCATCGGTGAGACCGCGCCGGCACTCCTCATGGCTCTCGCGCATATTGGCGAGCCATTCCTCGGTGACCGTGTCGCCGAAGCTGCGCAGCGCGAACTCCTCGATCATGATGCGGAACTGATAGTTTTCCCGGATGAAGGCGACTTCGGGATAGATGATGCGGATGCCGGTGCGCGGCTTGATCTCGACGAGACCGAACTCCTCGAGTAGCACCAGCGTCTCGCGCAGCGGCGACAGCGACAGGCCGAGCAGTTCGCACAATTCGTTCTGCGTCACCACCATGCCCGCCTGCAGCACGCCGGCCTGCATGGCCGACCTGAAGCGCCGATAGCCGTCATTGTCCTGTCGGGTGTCCGTCATGTGTTCGTAGCTTCCAGGTTCCGATCTCGACTTTAGTATGCCAGCCCCCAAAATGGAAATATCGGGAAAACCCTGAATTTCCAAGGCTTTCGCGCCTTTGATCGACCAAGCGCGTCGCCGGGAGTGCGGATTGTAGCATTCCACACGCCGATCTTGTCTTGACGTGAGATATTTTTAGCGGCCAATCATATATCAGCCGGGGAGGGCCTGATGAACGTGTTGGTGCGCCAAGTGAGCGGGGGTTGCTAGGTGGCGGCCGTCGAACTCAAGAATGTCAGCAAATCCTTCGGGTCGGTCAGCGTCATCAAGGGCGTCGACCTGTCGATTGAAAAGGGCGAGTTCGTCGTCTTCGTCGGGGCGTCGGGCTCGGGCAAGTCTACGCTCTTGCGCATGATCGCCGGGCTCGAGACCGTCAGCGGCGGCGATATCCTGATCGACGGCAAGGACGTGACCTTCGACGAGCCGTCCGAGCGCGGCATCGCGATGGTCTTTCAGTCCTACGCGCTCTACCCGCACATGAATGTCTACGACAACATCGCCTTCAACCTGCGCCTCGCCAACGTAAGCAAGGGCGAGATCGACAAGCGGGTGCAGGAAGCCGCGCGCATCCTCCGCCTTGGGGATCTGCTCGCCCGTTCGCCGACGCAGCTCAGCGGTGGCCAGCGCCAGCGTGTCGCCATCGGCCGCGCCATCGTGCGCAATCCCAAGGTCTTCCTGTTCGATGAGCCGCTGAGCAATCTCGATGCGGCGCTGCGTGTCCAGATGCGGCTCGAGATCGAGCGGCTGCATCGCGAACTGGGCACGACGATGATCTATGTGACCCACGACCAGGTCGAGGCGATGACCCTGGCCGACCGCATCGTCACGCTCGAGAACGGCCGCATCCAGCAGGTCGGGCCGCCGCTTGAGCTCTATGCGCGGCCGAGCAACCTGTTCGTGGCCGGCTTCATCGGCTCGCCCAAGATGAACCTGATGCCGGGCAAGGTCGTCGGCAAGTCCGGGCCGCTCGCCACGGTAACGCTCGACGCCAGTCCCGCCACGCGCCTGGAACTGCCGATGCCTGCGGCCGAGGACGGCGCCAATGTCACCGTCGGCGTGCGGCCGGAAAGCCTAGAGATCCTGCTCTCAGGCGCCGCCGATGCCGGTCGCGCGACGATGCCGGCGCGCATCGAAGCGGTCGAGCGGCTCGGCAACATCACCTACGCCTATCTCGATGGCGGCACGCCCGAAATGATCACCGTGCAGGTGATGGGCGATGCCGACATCGCCTCGGGCCAGGACGTCCGCGTCGCCATGCGGCCAGGTGCCATCCACCTTTTCGATGCCACGGGGGCTGCTCTGTCCCCGGCGGCATGACCACGCCATTCGACAACGCAAACCGGCCTGAAAGGCCGGGCGCATTTGGGAGGATACGGGAATGCTTAGGAAATTGAGTGCCTTGCTGGCCGGCGGGCTCGCTCTCGCGACATTCGCGGGACCGGCGGTCGCGCAGGACGCGGTGACGCTGAATGTGTGGTCCGACACGCCGCGCCTGACCATGTTCGATCTCTACGATCAGACGCATGACAATGTGACTCTCAACGTCACCACGGTGGCGCCGGCCGATCTGATCGCCAAGATCCAGCTGGCGCTGCAGGCCAAGTCCGAAATCCCGGACGTGATCTTCATGTCCTCGATCGACTATGCCGCGCAGCTCTCGACGCGCCGCTCCAACTACCTGATGGACTTGACCGACAAGGTGCCGCAGGCGCTGCAGGACGAGTTCTACCCCAATGGCAATTCGCCCTGCCATGTGAATGGCAAGCTGCTCTGCCTCCGCAACGACCTCGCCCACATGATCGTGTGGTACGACAAGGATGCGATGGCCGCACTCGGCAAAGACGTCCCGACCACCTGGGAAGAGTTCGAGGCGCTGGGCGCCGAGCTCGGGCCGCAGGGCTATGCGCTCGGCACCGGCGTCGAGTCCTTCCCGCTGCTCGCCTATCTCGTCTCCGATAGCTGCCAGATCGCCATGCCCGTCGAGGGCAAGGACGACACGCTCAAGATCGACCTGACCACCGAGAGCTGCCTCAAGCCCGCGCGCATGGTCGATGCCATGCTGGCCAATGGCAGCCTCACCAAGGTCGGCCCGTTCGAGCCCGATTTCGTCGCGCTGGCCAAGGGCGGCAAGGTGCCGCTGATGATCGGTCCGACCTGGTTCGGCGAATATGTGATCAAGCCGACCTATGAATGGCCGGCCGGCAAGCTTGCCGCCGCGCTGCCGCTCAAGTGGGCCGATCAGGAGCAGCCGCTGACCTGGAGCTGGGGTGGCGGCACCTATGGCGGCTGGAAGGACACGGCGCATCCCGATCAGGTCGTCGACCTGATCCAGTGGATGGCAACCGATGTCGCCAACCAGACCAATGCGGTGACGCTCCCGGCGCACCGTCCTTCGGCGGAAGCCTGGGGCGAGCGGCTGAAGGCCGACTCCTATTATGCCGATCCGAACGTCTTCGCAGTCGAAGCCGAAGCTGCACAGTTCAGCCACCCGGGCTACACGGCGCTCCGCATCGATGTCGCCGGCGCCATTGCCAAGACCATCGTGCAGCCGCTCGCCAGCGGTGGCACCGTCGAGGGCGGCCTTCCGGCGCTGCAGGCCGAACTGGTCAATCTCGCCAAGCTGAACGGCTACCAGGTCGAGTAACCGCACCGGTTCCGGGCGCCGCAGCGGCGCCCGGCATCCATTCGCGAGGGGAAGGCGACACGCATGACGGCAGAAGCAGCCGCAACGGCGATCAGCGCCGACCGTGCCCGACGGGCCCGGCGCAAGGGGCAGCGCGACACGCGCATGTCCTATCTGTTGCTGGCGCCCTACTTGCTACTGCTCGCCATGTTCGGCGTCTTCCCCGTCGCCTATGCCTTCGGGCTCAGCTTCTTCGACACCATCGAAATGGTGTTCTGGGGCCTGACGAATTACGAGTTCGTCTTCGACGACTTCCGCGTGCCGGCCAGCGTCGTCAACGTCCTCACCTTTGTCGCGCTCTGGGTGTCGCTCACCGTCATCGGTGTCGCCACCCTGTCGCTGATGCTCGACAGCATCGGGCGCCGCGCCGCCAACACACTGCGCACCATCTATTTCCTTCCCGGCGCGGTGACCTCCTCGGCCATCGTCGTCCTCTGGCTCTTCGTGCTCGATCCGTCGGTCAGCCCATTCCAGTCGGTGCTGCACACCATCGGCTGGTCCACGCGCGCCGACGTGATCGCCGGGGTCGGACTCGCCGGGATCTTCGCCATCATGGCGTATTTCTCGGCCTCTGGCGGCTGGATCGTGGTGTTCGGCGGGGCGCTGTCGAGCCTCCCCGCCGAGGTAATGGAAGCCGCCCGCATCGATGGCGCCAACCGGCTGCAGCTGGCGCTGCGCATCAAGCTGCCGATGATCTGGCGCTCGCTGGTGCTGATGGGCATCCTCAGCCTTGCCGCCGGCCTCCAGCTCTTCGTCGAGCCGCAATTGATGGGTCTTGCCGGTCCGCAATTTGCCCAGAGCGACTGGTCGCTCAATCAGATGGCCTTCCAGTATGCCTTCCGCATGGGCGATTTCGGCGCCTCGGCGGCGCTCTCGACGCTGCTGGTCGGCGCCTCGGTGATCATCGCTTTGGTCATCGTTTTCGCCACCAAATTCTACAAGCTGGATTGAGGGCTCGATGTCGACGCGAACCGCTCCCCTCCGCCTCAGCCCCGGCCGCTTCGTGGTCTTTGCGACGCTCGCCTTCGCGGTGTGCTTTTACGGCATTCCGCTCATATGGCTGTTCATCGCCGGCACGCGCTCGGAGGCCTCGCTGCTCACCGAGTCGCCTTTTGCGCTCGGCACCTGGGAGGCGTTCAGCCGGACCTGGAACAATCTCACCACCTATAACAATTTCCAGATCATCACCTGGGCGACGAACTCGCTGATCTATGTGGTCGGCGGCGTGCTGCTCTCGCTCGTCGCATGCATCCCCGGCGGCTATGCGCTGGCCGCGTCCGAGTTTCCGGGGCGAAAGCTGATCCTCATCCTGACGCTGATCGCCATGATCACCCCGTCGACAGCCGTGGTGCTGCCGATCTTTCTCGAGCTCAATGCGCTGGGGCTCAGCAACACCTATGCCGGGCTGATCCTCGCCTCGGGCTTTTTCCCGTTCGGCGTCTATCTCACCTATGTCTATTTCTCGACCTCGCTGCCCAAGGGCGTGATGGACTCGGCCCGGGTCGACGGCGCCAACCGCTTCCAGCTGTTCAGCCGGATCGCGCTGCCGCTGGCGACGCCGATCATCGCGCTGGTGGCGTTCTTCTCCTTCCTCGGCATCTGGTCGAACTACTTCCTCGCCTTCGTGCTGCTCAGCGACGACAAGCTCTACAACCTGCCGGTGGGGCTGACGGCGCTGGTTTCGGGCTCGGGGGCGCTCAGCAATCTTCCGTCCAACGATGTGCCGATCAAGAAGCCGGAGGTGGTGCTGGCCGCCATCCTCGTCGTGCTGCCGGTGCTTGTCATCTTCCTGGCCGCCCAGCGCTTCGTGCGCTCGGGCATGCTGTCGGGTGCGGAAAAGGGTTAGCGGCGCCGCGAGGGCGCCATTCGTCTTGTCTTGGAGGACTTTATGAAGATCACCGGGTTCACGGGTTGGCTGGTGGAGCGCGAGCCGGGGCCGAAATTCATCTGGCGCGACGGCCTGCCCGGCTCGCATGGCGACATTCCGCGCGGCTCCAAGCCGCATAATGCGGTGATCCGGATGGAAACGGATTCCGGCCTCGTCGCCGCCATCGAAGTCAATCGTGGCGAGGCTGTGCTCGATCTCGTCCGTCGGCGCTACCATGAGTTCATCGGCGAGAACCCGCTGCTCACCGAGCGGCTGTGGCGGATGATCTGGGAGCTCGACCGCATCGAGGAAATCCAGATGCGTTCGCTCGGTATGCTCGACATGCTGGCCTGGGACATCAAGTCCCAGCACGCGGGAATGCCGATCTACCAGCTGCTTGGCGGCGACGATCGCGTCGTCCCCGCCTATGCCTCGACCGTCACCTGGCCGACGATGGATGAGTACGAACGCTACATCAAGATGAGCCGCGATGTGGGCTTCAAGGCCTTCAAGCTGCATGCCTGGGGCGGCCCGGTGAAGCGTGACATCGAGCTGTGCACCAACCTCCGCAAGTGGGTCGGCGATGACGCGGACCTGATGTTCGACGGCTCGGCAGGCTGGGACTATGTCAACGCGCTCGAGTTCGGCAAGGCCATCCAGGACCTCGGCTTCCTCTGGTACGAGGAGCCGATGCGCGAGTTCCATCTCGGCGCCTATACCAAGCTCTGCGACAAGCTCGACATCCCGATCCTCGCCGCCGAAACCTCGGATGGCGTCCATGGCAACATGGCGACCTGGATCGAGGCCAAGGCGCTCGACATGACGCGCGTCTCGACCTTCTACAAGGGCGGTTTCACCGGCTCGATGAAGGTGGCGCATCTCAGTGAAAGCCACGGCATGCGGGCCCAGGTGCACGGTATGGGGCTCGAAAATGCCCAGATCTGCGCCGCCATCTCGAACAACGACTATTACGAGCAGCTGATCATGAACGAGGAGCAGATCCGCGGGCTCGACAAGCTCGGCCCGCTCGCCATCGTCGATGGCAATCTGACGGTCAGCGACGAACCGGGCCTCGGCTACCATTTCGATTGGGATCAGCTCGATGCCACTGCGCTGGCCAAGGTCGAGGTCACCGAGCGGTTGACGCCGCCCGGTGTTCACGTACCTTGGCACTAATCTATCAGTTCACATAAGTGAACGATCACCGAGGGAGGAGACGTCCGTGACCAAGTTCGATCGTCGTGCCGTACTGAAAATGGGTGGCGGGCTGCTCGCCGCCTCCGCCCTGTTGCCCAAGGCGGCATTCGCCCAGTCGACTGCCATCAACTACTGGCACACCTTCACCAGCCAGTCCGAGTTCGCCGGGCTGGAAGATGTGATGAAGCTGTTCGCCGCCGCCCATCCCGAGGTGGCGGTGACGCAGGAGAACATCCCCAATCCCGAGTTCATGGCCAAGGTGACCGCGGCGGTGGTCTCGGGCAGCCGGCCGGACGTGACCATGGTCTCGTCCGAACGCTTTGCGGACCTCCTCGCCATGGGGGCGCTCAACGACCTGACCGACAAGATCGCGTCTTGGGAGCGTCGCGCCGATTTCGACGACGTGCGCTTCGCCTCGATCTCCAAGGACGGCAAAGTCTATGGCGTCCCGGCCTTCGCGTTTGTGGACTGGATGTACTACCGCAAGGACTGGTTCGATGAAGCCGGCCTCGCGCCGCCGACCACCTATGCCGAGTTCCGCGATGCCGCCATCAAGCTGACCGACCCGTCCAAGGGCCGCTTTGGCTTCGGCATGCGCGGCGGCGCCGGTGGGCAGTCCTTCGTCATCAACGTCATGGAAGGCTTCGGCGCCAAGCTGATGCATGAAGATGGCTCGATCGGGCTCGACCGCGACAAGGCGATCGAAGCTGTGGACTGGTGGGCGGGCCTGTTGATCCGCGATGGCGCCGTGCCGCCCAGCGCGCCGAACGATGGTTTCCGCCAGATCATGGAGGCCTTCCAGACCGGCCAGACCGCCATGCTATGGCACCATACCGGCTCCTTCCAGGACAATGCCAAGCTGCTCAAGGCCGGCGAAGAGTTCGCCACCGCGGCCATCCCTGCCGGTCCCGTCAACCGGGTCTCGCGGCTGGGTTACGCGTACAACACCTCGACCAAGCCTGAGACACTCGAAGCCAGCTGGGAGTGGATCAAGTTCTGGGGCGAGCCGGACGCCGCCGTCGCCTTCCTCGAAAAGACCGGCTACTTCCCGGCCTCGACCACGGCGGCCAAGGACGAGCGCATCTCCGGCAATCCGCTCTACAAGCCGGCTGCCGATACCCTCGGCTTCGGCGTGCCGGCGCCGAGCTTCCCCGGCTATGCCGGCTGGTCGGAAAGCGTAGTGCTGCCCGCTTTCCAGCGCGTCCTCATCAAGGAAGCCACCGCCGAGCAGGCCGTCGATGAAATGATCGACGGACTTGCCCAGGCCATCGGCTGATCGCATTGACGATGGCGGCCGGGCCAGCCCGGTCGCCGCCCCCCGCAGCGAACCCTTGCGAGGCTGGATGACATCGAACGTGGGCTCCGCCTTCAATCCACCGCCCCGCACGGCCTGGGATCGGATCAACCCGTTCCGGCTGATCGGCGAGCTCAGCGAGACGCGGTACTGGATGTACTTGCTGCTGCTGCCCAGCGCGCTGCTGATCTGCGCGGTGGTGATCTATCCCACGCTCTACGGCATGCAGATGAGCTTTCGCGAGATGCGGCTCAACCGACCCGATCTCGGCACCGGCTGGGTGGGGCTCAAGCACTATGCCCGCATGTGGGGCGACCCGATCTTCTGGGTCTCGCTGCGCAACACGGCGGTGTGGGTGACCTTCTCGATCGTCATCGAGTTCCTGATCGGGCTCATTGCCGCGTTGGCGCTGAACCGGAACCTCCCGGGCTCGAAAGTGCTCGCGGTGCTGATCCTCCTCCCCTATTTCCTGCCCAACGTCGTCGCCGGCCACATGTGGGCGCTGATGCTCGATCCGCGGCTCGGGGTGATCAACGATCTCCTCGTCAAGCTCGGCTGGCTTGAGGGCTACAAGGCCTGGTTCGCCGATCCCGCCACCGCCATGGCGGCGGCCATCGTCGTCGAGGCGTGGCACAGCTTCCCGTTCTTCACTTTGCTGATCCTTGCCGGCCTCAAGGGCATTCCTACCGATCTCTACAAGGCCGCCGATATCGACGGGGCAGGGCCTTTCGCGCAGCTCCGGCTGATCACCCTGCCGCTGCTGCGCACCGTCATCGCCGCCGCGGTGATCCTCAGGGTGATCGGGCTGGTCAACTCGCCGGATCTCCTCCTCATCCTCACCAGCGGTGGGCCCGGACGTTCGACGCAGGTGCTGTCGCTCTATGCGTTCCAGACCGCCTACAAGGACTTCAATTTCGGCTATGCCGGCGCCCTCTCGGTGATCATGTTCATCCTCCTGATGGGCTTTGCCTGGGCCTATGTCCGGCTCTCAAAAGTGAACGAGGATTGACCATGGCCAGCACCCGTTCCGGCTCGAAACTGCTGTGGGATGTCGTCAGCTACGTCATCCTGATCGTCCTCGCCTTCATCTGCATTGCGCCGATCGTCTGGACCTTCCTCACCTCGCTGAAGTTCGAGGAGGACATCGTTACGCGCACGATGCAGTACATCCCGACCCGCATCACCTTCGACAACTACGTCAAGCTGTGGAACCAGTCGGGCTATCCGGTGCTGGTGATCAACAGCCTGATCGTCACCACGGTGACGGTGCTGATCTGCCTTCTCACCGGCACCATCGCCGCCTATGCCTTCTCGCGCTTCCAGTTCCGCGGGCGCACCCAGCTGATGCTGGGCTATCTGGTCGTCCGCATGTTCCCGGCGGTGCTGATGATCATCCCGCTGTTCATCGTCATGCGGCAGGTGGGCCTGCTCGATTCCACCTTCGGGCTCGCCGTCGCCTATACGAGCTTCCTGCTCCCGCTGTTCGTCTGGATGCTGAAAGGCTTCTTCGACGCCGCGCCCAAGGAGCTCGAAAGCGCCGCCCGCATCGATGGCACCACCCGCATCGGGGCGATGTTCATGGTGGTGATCCCCATCGCCCGGAACGGGCTGCTCGCCACCTGCGTCTTCGTTGCCATCGCCGCCTGGAACGAGTTCCTGTTCGCGTTGATGCTCACCACCAGCCAGGGTTCGCGCACCTGGCCGGTCGGGCTGCAGCTGATGGTTGGCGAGTTCCAATTGCCCTGGGGCATGCTCGCCGCCGGCGGCATGATCTCCATCCTCCCCGTCATGATCCTGTTCGCCATTGTGCAGCGGGCGATGGTTGCCGGCCTCACCGCCGGCGCAGTGAAAGGCTGATCCCGATGGCAACGCTCTCGATCAACTCCGTCCGGAAAAGCTATGGCGTCGTCGAAGTGCTCAGCAATATCGATATCGAGCTCGAGGATGGCGGCTTCCTGGTCCTCCTCGGGCCTTCGGGCTGCGGCAAGTCCACGCTGCTCTCGATCATTGCCGGGCTCGAGAACAGCTCGGGCGGCGACATCCTGATCGGCGAGCGCAACGTCAACGACGTGCATCCCAAGGATCGCAACATCGCCATGGTGTTCCAGTCCTACGCGCTCTACCCGACCATGTCCGTGCGCCGGAACATCGGCTTCGGCCTCGAAATGCGGAAGGTCGACAGCAAGCAGCGCGAAGCTGCGGTCAACGATGCAGCGGACCTCCTACAGATCCGGCATCTGCTTGATCGGAAGCCCGGGCAGCTGAGCGGCGGCCAGCGCCAGCGCGTTGCCATGGGCCGCGCCATCGTGCGTAATCCCGACCTTTTCCTGTTCGACGAGCCGCTCTCCAACCTCGATGCCAAGCTGCGCGTCGAAATGCGCACCGAGATCAAGCGCCTGCATGACCGGCTGAAGACCACCACCGTCTATGTCACGCACGATCAGGTCGAGGCGCTTACCCTCGGCACCAAGGTGGCGGTAATGAAGGGCGGCATCATCCAGCAATTCGCCGACCCCGAGACGATCTACGAGCGCCCGGCCAACATGTTCGTTGCCGGCTTCATCGGCTCGCCGACGATGAACTTTCTCACCGGCACACTGGAGCAATCCGGCGAGGGCTACACGCTGCGCCACGGCACTGGCGCGCTGTCGCTGGCGGGGGTCGATCAGGACCTCAGTGGGTATGTCGGCCGCGAAGTTGTCGCCGGCATCCGGCCGGAAACCCTCGCCACCGGGGAGGGACGCGCGACACTCGCCGGCACAGTCGATGTGATCGAGCCGACCGGACCCGACACCATGGTCATCGTCAATGTCGGCGGCCAGATGCTCACCGCCCGCCTCGGACCCAAGGAACGCCCGAAACCCGGCGCCCCCCTGACGCTTTCCGTCGATACGGCCGCGATCAACCTGTTCGATCCGGTTTCGGGCAACCGGATCTAGGCTTCCCCCGCTAGGCCGAAATCGGCCGCAGATGCCGGATCGGCCGGCCGGGCGCGATGGCATTTGCCGCCGCGATGATGCCGGCGGTGTCGATGCCATAGTGCCGGTAGAGATCGGCAATGGTGCCGGTTTGGCCGAAATGCTCGACGCCCAGCGAGCGCGTGCGGTTGCCGCGCACCGCACCGAGCCAAGCGAGCGTCGCCGGATGGCCGTCGAGCACCGTGACCAGCGCGCAATGCGCCGGCAGCCCCTCGAACAGCCGCTCGACATGGCTCTTGGCCTGCATCTCACCGAGCTCACGGGCCCGCTGCGCCGCCGTCCAGCCGGCATTCAGTCGGTCGGCTGAGGTTACGGCGAGCAGCCCGATATCGCGCCGATCCTCGGCCAGCAGCCCGACCGCTTCGATGGCTTCGGGCGCCAGCGCGCCAGTATAGGCGATCACCAGTTCGCAATTGGGGCCGGGCGGACGCAACCAGTAGCCCCCATTGATGATGTCGCTCTCCAGCGCCGCACTCATCTTTCGCTGCGGCTGGTCGACAGTGCGGCTCGAGAGCCGGAGATAGGTCGAGCCGCCCTTGGCATCGCGCAGCCAGGTGGTCGGGTCGATATCGGCCTCGCCGGAGCGCTGGATATATTCGAGGCTGAAGCGCAGCAGCACCGCCAGCTCATCGACAAAGGCCGGTTCGAAGCTCGCGAGCCCGTCCTGCGCCATGCCGATCAACGGCGTCGAGATCGACTGGTGCGCGCCGCCTTCGGGCGCCAGCGTCACGCCCGACGGCGTCGCCACCACGATGAAGCGGGCGTCCTGGTAGCAGGCGTAGTTCAGCGCATCGAGGCCACGCTGGATGAAGGGATCATAGAGCGTCCCGATCGGCAGCAGCCGCTGGCCGAACAGCGAATGCGACAGCCCCAGCGCCGAGAGCAGCAGGAACAGGTTCATCTCGGCAATGCCGAGCTCGATATGCTGACCCTCCGGTCCCTGGTCCCAGGTGAAGGTCGAGGGGATGCGCTGGTGGCGAAACTCGTCGGCAATGTTGGCGCGGGCAAACACCTTCCGCCGGTTCACCCAGGCGCCGAGATTGGTCGAGACGGTGACGTCCGGCGAGGTGGTGACCATGCGGCTCGCAAACTCCGCCTCGGAGCGGCCGATCTCGTTCATCAGCAGCCCAAAACCCTGCTGGGTCGACATGCGCGGCTGCAGCGAGATCTCCAGCCGTTCGGGAATGGCAATCGCATCGGTCTGGTGCCGCCGCGCGACGTCGGCAAAGAACGGCGCCTCCGCGACCAGTGCCTGCACTGCGGCTTCGTCTGCGCCGGTCCCCTCGAACGGCTCCCATTCGTGCCCCTCGCGCACGCCGAGTTCCGTGCGCAGCGCCTCGACCTGCGTCGCCGTCATGATGCCGGCATGGTTGTCCTTGTGCCCGGCCAGCGGCAGGCCAAACCCCTTGATGGTGTAGGCGATGAAACAGACCGGCCGGTCATGGGTCTTGGCCGCATTGAAGGCGTCGAGCAGCCCCGGCAGGTCATGGCCGCCGAGATTGGTCATCAGTTGCGCCAGTTCGGCATCGCTGCGCCGCTCGATCAGGGCGCTGACTTCGCCCTGGTCGCCGATCTCGTCGTTGAGCCGCTGCCGCCAGGCGGCACCGCCCTGGAACGCCAGCGCCGAATAGACCTGGTTGGGGCAGGCATCGATCCAGGCGCGCAAGCGCTCGCCGCCCGGCTCGGCGAAGGCGGCTTCCTGCAGCCGGCCGTGCTTCAGGATCACCACGTCCCAGCCGAAATTGCGGAAGATGCTTTCGAGCCGCTCCCACAGCCCCTCGCGCACCACCGCGTCGAGGCTCTGGCGGTTGTAGTCGACGATCCACCAGGTGTTGCGCAGCCCGTGCTTCCAGCCTTCGAGAAGCGCCTCGAAGATATTGCCCTCGTCCATCTCGGCGTCGCCGGTCAGCGCCACCATGCGGCCGTCTTTGCCGCCTTCCCAGCGCGCCGTGTAGTCCTGCACCAGCGAGGCAAACAGCGTCTGTGCCACACCGAGGCCGACCGAGCCGGTGGAGAAATCCACGTCGTCGGTATCCTTGGTGCGCGAGGGATAGGATTGCGCGCCGCCGAAGCCGCGGAAATTCTCGAGCTTCTCGCGGCCCTGCCGGCCGGCGAGATACTGGATGGCATGATAGGCCGGGCTCGCATGCGGCTTCACCGCCACGCGGTCGGCCGGGCCCAGCACATCGAAGTAGAGCGCCGTCATGATCGTCGTCAGCGAGGCGGATGAGGCCTGGTGACCGCCCACCTTCAGCCCGTCGGCATTGTCGCGCAGGTTGTTGGCGTTGTGGATCGTCCAGCTCGACAGCCAGCGCACGCGGCGTTCGATCGTCTCCAGCAGCTCAATGCGGTCGGCCATGTTATCCCCTCGATATCGCGCGCATGGTAGCTTGCCGTCGCTGCGTGCAGGAGCCAGAATGCAGTGATCGAACGATCGATTTTGGCGATAGTTGCCAAAAGCAAGCAAGCGCGTGGTGATCATGGCCAAGTTTGAACTGGATGCTATTGACCGGCGGATCATCGCCGCCTTGCAGGCTGATGGGCGGATGACGGTGCAACAGCTGGCAGCGCAGGTCGGGCTCTCGGCGTCGCCCTGCGCCCGGCGGGTGCGGCTGCTCGAACGGGCCGGGGTAATCAAAGGCTATGCCGCGCTGATCGACCAGGCGCAGATCGGGCTGCCGATCAGTGCCTTCGCCTCGATCAAGCTGGCGCGCCAGCACGAGGAGGATCTCGACAGCTTCGCCGAGGCGGTGTCGCGCTGGCCGGAGGTCGTCGACTGCTACCTGATGACGGGACAGCGCGACTATCTGATGCGCATCGTCGTCCGCGATCTCGAGGCCTATGAGCGCTTCCTCAAGGAGAAGCTGACGCGGCTCAGCAATGTCGCCTCGATCGAGACCAGCTTCGCGCTGGGGCAGGTGAAGCGCTCCGACCACCTGCCGCTCTAGCAAAAAGAAAGGCGGCCCGGAGGCCGCCTTCTGCGTCAGTTGCTCGGCTGCGATCACTTGGCCGGAATGGACATTCCTTCCAGTGCCGCAAGATCGGTCGGCAGTGCCGCGTCGCCAGCCGGCACGCCGTTGACGCTCAACATATAGGCCACCAGGTCGGCATAGGTTTCATCGCCGAGCGTCCCCGGCCGCGATGGCGGCATGCGGTCATGGGTGTGGGTATAGAGCGCGGCAACGCTCTGACCCCGCCACTTGCCATCGAAATAGGCGCCGGCCAGCGGCGGGCCGTAGTTGGCGCTGATCAGGTCCGGGCCATGGCAAGAGACGCAATTGGCATCATAGGCCGTCTTGCCCCGGGCCGCCTGGTCGGCGGTGAAGGTCGGCGCAATGCCGTCGGCCATCGCCGCGTTTGCCGTGTCCGCGGCCGGGGCAGCCTCGGTGGTTGCCGCATCGGCCGCCGCGTCGTCACCCTCGCCGACATAGGTGTAGACGAGGATCGCCCCCGGGTTCTCCACCTTGGTTCCGGCGCCGCCGTCCATGGTGCCGACCAGGCCGCCATTGTCGGTCGCCACATAGAGCGTCTTCATGTCCGGGCTCAGCGCCATGTCGCGCAGGCGGTTCTCCGACTGGAAGTAGCGCTCGATCGGGCCGGCGACGGTCTGGCCGTCCTCCGAGAGGGGCAGGCGATAGATCGAGCCGCGCTTCAGCGTGGTCACCAGCAGCGAGTTCTCCCAGCCCGGAATGCCTTCACCGGCTTCGGGGAAATAAGCCTGCATCGAGGACGCTGCGACGGTCGGCCAGCAGATGAAGTCGATGCCGTTGCAGGCCGGGTCCTGGAAGTTCCAGTCGCTCGGCACGGTGAACATCGTCGCGATCGGCTCGTTGAACTCTTCTGTCCAGCTGGTCTCGTCCTCCACTGGCACCGACGGATCGATGGTGATGTCGGAGAAGGTCAGTTGCTCGCAAGGAGTCGCTGCCAGGTCCCAGCGGGCGGCCTGGTAGGCTTTGTCGTCCTGATAGCCGGCGACATGCGGCCAGCCATAGTTGGCGCCGGCCTCCAGCACATTGACTTCGTCATCGGTCTTGGGACCCTGTTCGGACGCATAGAGCGTGCCGTCGGGCCCGAAATCGATGCCCTGCATGTTGCGGTGGCCATAGGTGAAGACGTGGCTCGTGACGCCGTCGAGTTCCGGGTTGTCCTCGGGGATCGAGCCATCGGGATTCAGCCGCAGCGACTTGCCCTGGTAGGCCACCCAGTTGCCGTCGGCGATCTCCTCGGCGGTCGGCAGGCGCTGCGCTTCGATGGGGATGCACCAGTTGCCGAGCTGTCCCTTACCGCCATCGCCGATGGTGTAATAAAGCTTGCCGTCGGGGCCGTACTTCAGCCGGCCGGAATTGTGGTCGTTCTGGCCCGGCATGCCGGCAATCAGTTCCACCGGATCGCTGAGCGTGCCATCGGCTTCGTTATAGGTCAGGCGGACAATCTTGGCGAAGAGATTGGCATAGGGACTGAACGGGTCGTCGACCCAGTCGTGCTTGGGCCGATCCTTGTCGACATAGGTATAGGCGGCATAGACGTAGTCATTGCCGGTGCCCTGCAGCAGGCCGGGGTCGAGCGCGAGGCCCAAGAGGCCATCCTGCCCACCCGGTGCCGAAACCTCCTCGATATCGATCGCGACCTGCTTTGTCCCATCCGCCGGGTTGACGCGGGTGATCTTGCCGCCGACGCGCTCGGTCAGCCACAGCCAGCCATCGGGTCCCCAGGTGATCTCCCACGGGGCCTCGAAGCCGTCCGCGAGCACCTTCATGTCGAACTGTTTGGTGCCGGCAACGGCGGCTTCCGGCGTGTCCTGCGCGAAGGCAGGCGCCACAGTGGTGCTCATGAAAAGCGAGACGGCTAGCGCGGCCGCAAATCTCATGGGAAAATCTCCTGATGGGAACAAACGAATAAAAACGCCGCGGCGGGGCTTTCGTTCCCGCGCGCGGCGTGTGTGCGTGCCGTGGACGAGCGCGAGCTAGAGGTCGTGCTTCCAGCCGAGAATGCGCTCGGCCTTGCTCGAATTGAAAAAGCTCTTCCGTCCACTGAGGTCGCCCTTGATCGGAATGCCCGGGAAGAACTTCTCGGCGGCCTCGAGGCTCGGCATGTCGATCGCGGTGTCGGGCGCCACGATGTAGAACACTTCGTGGCCCTTGAACTTGCCTTCGACGCTCAACAGGCAGGCCCGCGCCGCGGCGTCGAAGCGGGTATAGGCGAACAGGTGCTTCTTGGGCGACGGCGAGTCCGGTGTGAAGTTGCGGGCGGCCAGTTCGCGCTCGGGCACCACCCAGTGGAAGCGCATCGAGGCAATCGAAATGTCGTCCCAGCGGCGCGCGAACATGTCGCCCTGCGCCTCGCAGATCCACTTCGAGAGGCTATAGGGCTCCTCGGAATAGTTGGCATGCTCCTCGTCGATCGGCAGGTAGTCGTAATGCGGATCGCGGCTGTAGGAGTGGCCGATGGCATTGACGCTCGAGGCCTGGCAGATGCGCCGGATGCCGTTGTCGACCGCGGCCTGTAGGGCGTTGTAGCTGCCCACCACATTGTTGTTGTGCACGACATGGTCGGGGTGCTGCCCGGGCGAGGGGATCGCCGCCATATGGATCAGCGCGTCGCAGCCGGCAAAGGCGGCGAGAAGCTTGTCATATTCATCCATATCGGCCTGGATGAAGTGCAGGCCGGCGGTTTCTTCGGTCTCGGGGGCCGCGACGCGGTCGATGCAGACCAGCTCGTGGCCCTGCTTCTTGGCCTCGCGGATGATGGCGCGGCCGATACCGCCGGACGAGCCGGTAAGTGCGATCTTCATGGTCTGGACCTTCAGTCTGCGTAGACGGCCTGGTGGAGGCCGCGAATGTATCCGATGGCGTAGAGGCGTCCGAAGGCCGAGTAGCCGGCATTCTCGTTGCTGTCGCCTTCGACGGTCGGCACGTGGTCGGGGCGCAGCACGCCGTTGAAGCCGATCTCCTTGTAGGCCTTCATCGTGGCCAACATGTCGGTCTTGCCGGCATCGTGCCAGGTCTCACGGAAGTTGGTCGGCACGCCTTCGACGTCGCGGAAGTGGACGAAGCTGATCTTGTTGCCGAACTTCTTGATCTCGCGCGGGAGGTCGTCGGTCATCAGGGTGAAGTTGCCTTGGCACATGGTGATCGTGTTGTAATCCGACGGCAGCATCTCGACGAGGCGCTGGTAGTTCGGAATGGTCCGCATGATGCGGCTCACGCCCTTGATCGGGGTGATCGGGGGATCGTCCGGGTGCATCGAGAGCTTGACGCCGGCCTTCTCGGCCACCGGCAGCACGCGGCGCAGGAAATATTCCAGCGTCTCCCAGAGCTTTTCCTCGCTGATCGGCGGGTTCGAGGTGATGGTGTCGGGCACGTCGTCGACATTGAACGCCGTTACCACCGAGCCGCCGCGGCTGGGGGTCGCCATGTTGGTGCGCACCCAGTTGAAGTCGGTCATCCACTCGTAGCACCACACCGGGATGCCGAGCTTGCCCATGTTGGTGATGAGTTCGCACACCACGTCGATCTCTTCGTCGCGCCCCTCGAGGCCACGCTTGGCCTTGTTCAGCGGCGGCCGGCTCTCGATGACACGGATCTCGAAGCCGCCCTCGGTGTAGCGGTCCTTCATGCGCTGCAGCGCAGTAAGGCTGGAGACGCGCTCGTCAGCCTGCAGCATGTCGAAGGGCAGGCCAGCTACGGCCAGGTCAACGCCGGCCTGCTTGGCCAGCCGCCACACGGGCGTCGGGGTCGGGGAAATGAACTCGGCAATCTCAAGCATTTCGAAATCCTGGCTGATCGATGCGGAGCTGCGGCTGGCTGCTCCGAAACCCGGGTGCCGCCCAATGGGGCAACGGGGCGAGGCGGGCAGGCGGCATTGTGCCGCCGCCTGTCCATGGGTCTTGTGCGCGGCCTAGACGGCGTCGGCCTTGTCGGCAATCCGGGTGGACTGGCCCCATTTCTGGTCGAGGTTCGGCCAGGGAATGGAGTCAACGAGCAGGCGCGTATAGTTGTGCTGCGGGTTCCGGATGACGCTTTCCACGTCGCCCTTCTCGACCACGTCGCCGCGATAGAGCACCGTGATCGTGTCGGCGACGTGATAGGCCGTCGTCAGGTCGTGAGTGATGTAGATGATGGTCACGCCATGGTCGCGATGCATGTTGCGTAGCGACTCAAGGATGTTGGCGCGCAGCGAGGCGTCCACCATCGATACCGGTTCGTCGGCAATCAACAGGCGCGGCTTCAGCAGCAGCGCCCGCGCGACGTTGATGCGCTGGCGCTGCCCGCCTGAGAGCTGGTGCGGGAAGCGGCCCAGCACGTCTTCTGGTCTGAGGCCCACGGCCGTCAGCGCCTCGTCCATGCGGTTGCGTGCGTCCGCCTTGGACTTGGCCAGCTTGAACTGCTTGATCGGCACCGTCAGCAGGTGATCGACCGTGTAGAACGGGTTGAACACCGCGAACGGGTCCTGGAACACCGCCTGAACTTCGCGCCGATAGGCGATCCGCTCATGGCCTTCGAGCGCGTTGATGTTCTTGCCACGATAGATGATCTCGCCGGTGGTGGGCGTGATGAAGCCCAAGAGCAGCATGGCGAGCGTCGTCTTGCCGCTGCCGCTTTCGCCGGCGACGGTCAGGATGGTGGGGTCCTCCTCGCTGAGCGTCAGCGAGAAGTCGCGCAGCGCGACCTTGGCGGAAGAACTGAGCAGCCCGCGCTGGTACACCTTGGTGACATTGCGGATTTCCAGCAGATTGGCCATGGCTCAGGCCTCCACGTCGTAGAGATGGCAGGCCACGGTGCGGCCGCCGGGAAGCACGTTGACCTTCGGCTTCTCCGAACGCGAACGGTCGGAGGCGAAAGGACAGCGCGGGTGGAAGGCACAGCCCGAGGGCAGCCGATGCAGCGACGGCGCGAGCCCCGGAATGCCCTGGAACTGGCCGCGATTGTCGAGCGTCGGCAGGCTGGCGATCAGCGCCTGCGAGTAGGGGTGCTTGGGGTCGGTGAACATCTCGCGCACCGTTGCCACCTCGACGAGTCGGCCCGCATACATCACCGCCACCCGGTCCATGGTCTGGGCCATCAGGCCCATGTCATGACCGATGAGGATCACCGCGGCGCCGATATCGTCCTGCACCTTGTCGATGGTTTCCATCACCTGGCGCTGCGTGACCACGTCGAGCGCGCTGGTCGGCTCGTCGGCGATGATCACTTCAGGGCGCAGCAGGATGCCGATGGCGATACAGACGCGCTGCTTCATGCCACCCGACAGCTCGTGGGCGTACATCTTGAACACGCCGGGATCGAGGTCGACGGACTTCAGGGCCCAGACGCACCGGTCGTAGATCGCCTTGCGGCTCTCACCGGCGAGGTGCGACTTGATGGCGTCGACCATCTGCTCGCCGATCCGGGTCACCGGGTTCAGCGAGTTCATGGCGCCCTGCGGGATATAGGCGATCTTGGAGAGCCGCGCCTTGCGCATTCCCTCGTTGTCGAGGGATTGCAGGTCGGTGCCGCCGACGATCACCTTGCCGCCTTCGATCCGCCCAGGCGGCTTGATCATCCGCATCATGGCGAGGGCAAGCGTCGACTTGCCAGAGCCGGATTCGCCGACCATGCCCATTTTCATGCCGGCTTCGAGCGTGAAGCTGACATTGTCGAGCGCGCGGGCGCGGCCCATGTCGGTGTAGTAGGAGACGACGAGGTCCTCGACCCGCAGGATCGGGTTGGCGCCGGTCGCCGGCGCCCTGCCGGTCGCAGTGTCCGTGGTTGCAAGGTTCATCGTCATTACTCCGTCTTGCGCACGCGCGGATTGGCCAGCTCATCGAGGCCCATGTTGATCAGGGCGAGCGAACCGAGGATCAGGATCATGGCTACCGAAGGGGCAATCGGCCACCACCACCAGCCATTGAAGAAGGCGCCCTGCAGCTGGGCGGCCCAGATGATGTTGCCCAGCAGCGGCTCGCGCAGCGGACCAAGGCCGAGCACGGCGAGGTAGAACGAGGCAAACACGGCCGAGAACACCTGGCCGACAAACGCGGCGGCAATGAAGGGTAGGAGGTTGGGCAGGATCTCCTTGAAGATGATGCCGAGGTCGCTGACGCCCGACAGTTTGGCCACCGAGACGAACTGGCGCTCCTTCATGGTCAGCACCTGCGCCCGGATCACCAGCGTCGGTCCCATCCAGGCCAGCAGCACCACGATGAGCGCCATGGTGATGATGGTGACGTCGCGCTTGTCGAGCGAGCCGGCGATGACGACCTGGATCAGCAGCACCGGGATCGGGGTCAGGATCTGACAGATCGTGCGGATGGTCGCGTCGATCCAGCCGCCGAAATAGGCGGAGACGAAGCCCAGGATGACGCCAATCAGGGTGCCGAGGCCGCCGGCAATGACGCCGATAACGGCGGTCTGCCACATGCCCACCACCATGGCAGCCAGCATGTCACGGCCGAAAAAGTCGGTGCCGAACGGGTATTTCAGGCTCGGTGGCTGCTTGGTCGCCACGGCCAGGGGATAGGCATGCTTGGGGTTGATCGTCATCAGGCCGATCGCGGTGAACAGCACCAGTCCAAGCAGGATAAGCACGCCGACCGCCAGGCCCTTGTTGCGGTTCATATAGCGCAAAAAGAGGGTCAGGTTGCCGGGCTGCTGGACGGAAGACTGTTCCGCCGATGTTGCAACGATTGTGGTCAATTGTCCGGTTCCTACTGGTTGCGCACGCGCGGGTCGAGCAGCGGATAGACGAACTCCAGCACGGCCATCAGAACGGCGATGGCAATGGTGATGAAGAGCACGATCCCGTAGATCAGGGGGAAGTCGTTGGCGCGGATGGCGTTGTTGAGCACGGTGCCGAGACCCGGCAGGCCGAACAGGCCTTCAACGACGATGGCCGAGGTGACGACGGTGCCGAGCGCCAGCGCCAGCCCGGTGACCTGCGGCAGCAGCGTGTTGCGCAGATAGTAGTCGCGGAAGATGCGGCCGCCGGTCAGCCCCTTGTGCTCGGCGAAGTTCACATAGTCCTCGCCCTGGATGGTGATGCCCATGCCGCGCATCGAGAGCACCCAGCCGCCCACCGAACCAAGGATCAGCGCGAGCCCCGGCAGCAACTGGTGGCGAAGGATGTCGAAGGCGAAGGACCACGACCAGTTCGGCACGACGCCGATGGAGTAGGACCCGCCGAGCGGCAGCAGCTTCAGGCGGAAGCCGATGAAGAACAGCAGCAGAATGCCCATGATGACGGGCGGCACGCCGGTCAACAGGACGAATGGGGTGGCGATCGAACGCAGCCAGCGCGGGGCCCTGGGCCAGGCCGACACGGCGCCGAGCAGGTTGCCGATGATGAAGCTGAGGATGGTGGTGACCAGCAGCAGGAAGAAGGTCCAGGGCAGGGCCTGGCTGATGATGTCCGTCACCGTCGAGGGGTAGCGGTTCAGCGAGTAGCCGAAATCCATCCGGATAATGTTGCCCAGATAGGTCCAGTACTGCTCGAGGATCGGCTTATCGAGGCCGAACTGCTGGTTCATGTTGGCGACCAGCGTTTCGATGTCGGCGGGCGAAAAGCCGCCGGAACGCGCCAGTTCGGCAAAGCGCTCACGGATGGCGTTGCGCGGCGACAGGCGCGGAACGAAGAAGACGATCGTGGATGCGGCCCAGATGACTAGAGCCAGGAAGGATATACGCTTGGCAATCAGCTTGAAGTTCACTTGGGCTGCTCCGGCACCGTGAAGAGAAGGAGTGCGCGCGGACGCGCACTCCGGTCTTGGTCAGATCACTCTGCGCCCGAGGGCTGCAGCGAGCTGATCACCAGCAGGCCGGTATGGGCCCAGAACGCGCCGTTGGTGCCCATTGCGGGGTTCTCGGCGGTCGGCCAGTTCTTCCAGTAGTGCTGGTTGTAGGCGATGCGGTGCAGCCACTGGATGATCGGGATATCGATCTGGTCGCGCCAGTAGATGCCCAGAGCCTTGGCAGCGCCTTCCTGGAACTTCGGATCGTCCGACGAGAGCGGAGCGATTTCGTCCAGGATCGCGTCGAACTCGGGGTTCGAGTAGCGCGAGAACCGGTTGTTGCCGGCCGAGGTGCCGATGGCCTGGCTGTACTTGCCGTGGAACAGGTTCAGAGCTTCGAACGGATCGTAGAGCGAAGCGCCGTGACCGAACATGTACAGGCCGGCCTTGCCGTCAGCCATGTTCTGGTAGGCATCGGGGCCGAAGTTGACGGAGGCGTCGAAGCCGCCCTGACGGAGCATTTCAACCAGGATCGGCACGATGTCGGAGTGGATGCCTTCGAAACCCTGGATGGTGGTGTCGATGGTTTGGCCATCCTTTTCCCACAGGCCGTCGCCGTTGAGAGCGTAGCCGGCGGCAGTCATCAGTTCGGCGCTCTTTTCGGTGTCGAACAGGCGCGGCTGGTACTGCTCTTCGAGCGCCTTGACGGCGGGCGAGTCAGCAAAAGCCTGCAGGTTCGGATAGAGCGGGAACGGGTAGATCGTCGCGATCTGGGCGCCTTCATACAGGATGTCGTTGATGACATCGCGGTTGATGACGAGGCTCATGGCGCGGCGGATGTTCGGGTCGTTGTACGGCTCGAGCTGAGTGTTCATCCACAGCGAGTTCGGCCACCAGTCGAGATAACCGAAGGGCGACTCGTTGCCGGTGTGGGTGGTGACTTCCGGGTTCTGGGCCAGGATGTTGCCAATCACGGAAGAGCGCATGTCGAGCGCGGAGTCGAACTCGTTGTTCACGATGCGCTGGGCAACCGTGTCCATCGAGACGCCAAGGATGTTGGCGATGATGACGCGCTTGACGGCCGGCTCGGCGATACGGCCGGCCTTAACGGCCCACCAGTCCGGACGGTAGTCATAGATCTTCTGGTTGGCGTTCCAGGCCTTCAGATCGTAGGGGCCGGAATGCGGCATCTCGAGCTGGCCGGGGGCCATGTTCACGTCGGGCTGCTTGGACAGGTAGTGCGCCGGAACGATCGGGATACCGGTGTCGAACTTCTGGGTCAGCACTTCGAACTTGAAGCGCGGAGCCGGAGCCTTGAACTTCACCATCACGGTCTTGTCGTCGACGATCTCGGTCGACTCCACGAACTGGGTGAAGTGGGCGTTGTAGGGCAGCTTGTTGTTGTTGAGCTGGCCGTCAAACGTGAACTTCACGTCTTCTGCCGTCACCGGAACGCCATCGCTCCAGGTCGCCATCGGGTTCAGCTTGATCTCGAGGGCGGTGAAGGTGTCGTCGGTGTATTCCATGCTGTCGGCCAGCCACGGAACATACTCGCCCTTGAAGATGGCGAAGTACATCAGCGGCTCCCACATGAAGGCATTGCCTTCCTGGTGGGTGTAGCCGGGCAGGGCCCACGGGTTGGTCACGCCGATCGGGGAGCCGGCGGAAACGCCCCAGCCCAGCACCACGGTCTGGTTGCGCGGCACATCGGCCAGCGGCTCAACCGGCGCGATTTCCTTCGGCGCGGTCGCCATCAGCGGGCTTTGCGCCACCGCTGCAATGGGCGTTGCCATGACGCCGAGCGCCAGCAATGCCGCAGTTATCGTCCTTCTATTCACCATGTGACAGGTTCTCCCTTTGACTGTCGGTGGATGGGAATCCGGGTTCTAGCGATGTGTGATGCTCGCGCGATCCCGCTGGACCGAAGCTCCAGTGCCTCCCCTAGAAGCGTCATTCGACGCTCCATACTCACAATTCCCGCCGCGAGCGCGGCGGGCATTCGTCCCGGCTCACCGGGATAGCGGGTTCGCGCGTCGGCGCGACCTCATCGGTACGGGGGGATGATCGAGCCGTTCGGATCAGGGTGGGCCAGGCCGAAACCGGCAATCGTCGGGCTCGCGGCGTTGCGCCAGCACCCGGCAGAACACGGTGCAGCCAAAGCCGGCACGGTTCCGATCGCCATTTCGCGTCAAATGCCCGGCGGACATGGATGTCCCGCCCCGCCGATTCCCGGCTTGGTCTCCTCCCTTTTACGGTCCGGCTTCCATCCTTTCAGGATGTTCCGGTTTCTCGTTGTTTCCAGAGCTAAGTCTGGTTTGTCGGCGCTGTCAACACGTACCTGAATCGATTTCGAAAACGATTTCGGCCGCGATCACAGTCGCATTCCGTGCCCAAGTCCGCTTTGCCACAAACCACTCAAAGCGCCATGCCCGCACATCACACTGCGATCCTTCGTACAGGGATGTCCGCGTTTTGTACATTGTTTTTGTGGGCATGTGTGTGCAGCCGTCGCCGCACCGGAAGGTGGCCGGACTATTGCGAGATGATCGACCGGATCTCGTCGGCCACGATGTCGAGAATGACGTTGATGGCCCGGATGGCTGCCTCGGGATCGGCGGCAACAATGGCGTCCGCCAGCATCCGGTGGGGCGGGAAGGAATCGAGACCGAATTCGTCGGCGCCGAAGGGCGATTGGCCGGAACGCTCGAGCGCATGGTCGAGCTGACCCAGGATCTGGCCGAACATCGGGTTGCCCGAAGCATCGTAGATCGCGCCGTGGAAAGCCGAATCCGCCGGCCGCCATGGGCGCCGGGCGTAGACGTCCTCCAGCAGCACATCGCATAGGCGGGAGATTTCGGCACGCTGTGCCGGGGTGGCATTGACCGTTGCCTTGTGGACCACGGTCGTCTCCAGCGCCCGGCGCACCTCGATCAGGCGCAGCAGCGCCTCGCCCTCGAGGCGGATCATGGTCGGTGCCACGCCCCGCGAAGTCTGCACACGCGCCGACAGGTAGGTCCCGTCGCCGCGGCGGCGCTTGATGATGCCGAGGCCTTCCCAGCGGTTGAGCGCTTCGCGAATGGTGGATCGCCCGACCCCAAGGGTCGCTGCCAGGGACACTTCCGGCGGCAGCCGATCGCCGACACCGAGGCCGGCGCGCTGGACCATCTCGGCCAGCGCGTCCAGCACGGCGACGCCGCGCGTGCGCGACTCTAGGGGCTCGAGGAAATCGAGCGCGTCGTCCTGTCTCACCGTTTGTGGTCCCCGGGCATCCATTGCCTGTCGTCTCCCACAGTTCGGCCGATTTGTCAGCAGTTGTCGCGCGACGTTACAAGTTCAGCTCGGTCGTCAAGGCGTCGACCAGAATGTCCATTTGCCGCTGCGAGTTGTAACCTTGCACCGACAACCGGACGATCGAATGGTCTTGCCAGTTGAACACCGGAATCTCGATGCCATAGCGCTCAAGCAGCATGTCGTGGAACTTGAGCGGATCCTCAAGGGCGGGCACCGGAATGGCGACCATCTGGGGCGCGCAGAATTCCGGGCTGCTCAGCGGGGCAAGGCCGGTGAGCTTGCCGATGCGCGCCGCGGTCTGCTGCGCCAGCTGCCGGCAGTGGTCGGCAATGCTGGTCCAGTCGTTTTCGGCGCGGAAGCGAAGGGCGGCAGGCACGCTCAGCCAGGCGGACGGATCGCGGGTGCCCTGCATCTCGATGCCGTCGATGAAGGGCGAGTTGCCGAAGGCGCCCTTGGCGCCGGGCAGCTTTGAGTCCTCGGTCCAGCCGTGGCTGATCACCAGCGGGTTGAGCATGCCCTGCACTTCCGGCCGCGCATGCAGGAAGGCCGAGCCCTTTGGCGACATCATCCACTTGTGGCAATTGCCGGAGTAGAAGTCGGCGCCCAGCGCGTCGAGGTCCAGCCGGATGTGGCCGGGTGTGTGGGCCCCGTCGATCACCGACCAGATGCCACGCTTGCGCGCTTCGGCGACGGCGCGTTCGATCGGGAACAGCAGCGCGGTGGGCGAGGTGATGTGGCTGAGAAACAGCACGCGGGTGCGATCGGTCATGCCAGCCAGCAATGCGTCGGTAAAGGCCGCCTCGCTGACCAGCGGCATCGGCGACTTGATGACCACCACCTTGGCGCCAGTGCGCCGGGTGACATAGGCCCAGGTCTTTTCCAGTGCCGAATACTCATGGTCGGTGGTGAGGATCTCGTCGCCTTCCTTCAGCGGCAGCGACTGGGCGACGATGTTGAGCCCCATGGTGGCGTTCACGACGCCCACCACATTGTCGGGATCGGTGCCGAGTTCGGCGGCCAGCGCGACGCGCGGCTGCTTCATGCGCTCGCTCAGGTCGCGGCCCAGAAAGGCCACGGGCTGTTGCTCCAGCTCGAGCTGGAAGCCCTGGTAGGTCTCGAAGACCGGACGCGGGCAGGCTCCGAAAGAGCCATGATTGAGAAAGACCACGTCGTCCCTGAGCAGGAACTGGCGGGCAAGATTGTCGGACACTTCAGCGCCCTTTCAGGGTGGGATCGAGAGCATCGCGAAGGCCATCGCCAAACAGCGTGGTCGCGAGAACGGTGATGGCCAGCGCAGCCGTGGGGAACACGGCCATGTGCCAGTAAAAGAACATGAAATTGATGCCGACATTGATCATCTGACCCCAGCTCGGCGTCGGCGGTGCAACGCCGATACCAAGGAAGCTGAGCGAGGCCTCGAGCATCATCGCGCCCGGCATGGCGAGCACGAAGCCCACGATGATGGGCGACAGCGAGTTGGGGATGACATGGCGGCGCAGGATGTACCAGGGGGAGGCGCCGAGGGCTTTGGAGGCGCGAACGAACTCCTTTTCGCGGAATGACTTCACCTGGGCCCGGACCAGCAGGCAGACGCCGAACCAGCCGAACAGGGCCGCAATGGTGATGATGGTGAAATAGCCGCCGCCGGCGAGGGCGCCGAGCAGCATGGCCGCGAGCAGCGGTGGGACCACCGAGAAGATCTCGATGACGCGCATGATGAACCAGTCGATCCAGCCACCGAAATAGCCGGCGATGGCGCCGAGCGGGATGCCGATCAATAGGCTGAACGTGGCGGCGGCAAAGCCGATCGAGAGCGATACCCGGGCGCCATAAACGACGCGGGTGAAGAAGTCGCGGCCCAGGTCGTCGACTCCGAACCAGAACTCGGCCGAGGGAAAGGCCAGCGCCTGCGTCAGGAAGGCCTGAGCCGAGGGGTCGGTCTTGGTGAAGAGCGGCGCAAAGATCGCCATCAGCACGATGATGGCCAGCACCACGCCGCCCACCACCGCTGCCTTGTTGGCCAGGAAGCGGCGCCAGGCGAAATAGGCCGGGCTGCGCTGCTTGGTCGTCGGGGGGACGGCGAGCCCCGCGGCTTCGGTTTCGATGGGCAAGCTCATCAGCCGTCATCTCCCAGGCGGATGCGCGGGTTGAGCCACGCATAGATCAGATCGGAAATCAGGTAGGCAAAGCAGATGCCGATGGTGAACATCAGCACCAGCGCCATTTCCAGCGGGTAGTCGCGGTTCTCGATCGAGGAGACGAAATAGCTGCCGAGCCCCGGAATACGGAACATGGCCTCGACGAAGATAGAGCCGGTGGCGGTGCCCATGAACATGGGCAGGAACACCGTCACCATGGGCAATGCCGAATTGCGCAGCACGTGCTGGAAAACGATCTTGCTCTCGCTCAGACCCTTGGCACGCAGCGCGGTGACGAAGGGGCGGTTGAGCGTGTCGAGCATGGCGGAGCGCGTGTATCGGGCATAGGTCGCGAGCGGGATCGCCGCATAGGCCGCAATCGGCAGGATCCAGCGTTCCGGCTTCCCCCAGCCGCTGGCCGGCAGCCAGCCAAGCCAGACCGCGAAGATCAGGATCAGCAGCATCGAGATGACGAAGACCGGGATGGTCAGGCCCAAGACGGAAAGGGTCGAAGCCAGGTAGTCGATCCAGCTGTTGCGCTTCAGCGCTGCAGCAATACCGATCAGGATGCCGAGGATGGCGCCGATGATGACGCCTGAGCCGCCGAGGATCAGGCTCGGGATCCAGGCCTGTGACAAGAGGCTGATCACCGTCTCGCCGGGGGCCTGGTAGGGCACGCCCCAGTTCCCCTGCAGCACGCCGGCCATGTAGTTGACGTACTGAACCCAGAGCGGCTTATCGAGGCCGAGCCGGGCGTTGAGCGCCGCCTTCACGGCCTCGGAGAGCGGCATGTCTTTTTCGGTGAACGGGCCACCGGGCACCGCATGCATCATCAGGAAGATGACCAGCGAGACGATGAAGAAGGTCACCGCCACCGACAGCAGGCGCTTGATGATGTAGACGATCATTGCTCAGCTCCCTTCACCGCGTCACCACCGCTTCGACGAGATGTCCCGGTGCGACGGCGACGAGTTGCGGATCGGCCGCCGGGGTCACCGGGCCCGGCAGATCGGCAACGGAATAGTGCGGCGTGGCGCGGTCGATATCGGCCTGCTGCAGAAAGGTGCGGTGCCGCCGGTCGCGCGGGTTGGTGACCGGGATCGCATCGAGCAGCGACAGCGTGTAGGGGTGGCGTGGATTGGCGAAGAGATTGCCGGTCGGCGCCTGCTCCACCACACGGCCTTTGTACATGACGACGACCATGTCGGTGAGCGATCGCACCACGGACAGGTCGTGGCTGATGAACAGCATGGACAGGCCCATCTGGGTCTGCAGGTCTTTCAGCAAGCCGATGATCTGCGCCTTAACCGAGACGTCGAGCGCCGAGGTCGGCTCGTCAGCGACGAGCACCGATGGTCCGAGGATCAGGGCTCTGGCGATGGCGACGCGCTGGCGCTGGCCGCCCGAGAGCTCGTGCGGGTAGCGCGTGCCGTAGGAGCGGTCGAGGCCGACGCGTTCCAGCCAGCCCAGCGCCTGCTCATTGCGTTCGCGCGCGGTGCCGATGTGGTGGATGTCGAGAGGCTCGGCGATGATCTCGCTCAGCGTCAGCATCGGGTCGAGCGCCGAGTAGCTGTCCTGGAAGATCACCTGCATGCTCTTGCGATAGGGCTTGAGCGCTTCGATCCCCATTTCCGAAATGTCGGTGCCGTCGACGACGATGCGGCCCGCCGTCGGCTCGAGCAACCGCATGGCCATCATGCCGGTCGTGCTCTTGCCCGACCCGGACTCGCCGACCAGTCCGACGATCTTGTTGCGCGGCAGCACGATGTCCACGCCCCGGACCGCCGGAAAATCGGTGTAGCGCGAAAACACGCGGCCGCGCTTGCGCAGCTTGTAGATCTTGGAGAGTCCCTTCAGTTCCAGCGCCGGTGCCACCGTCTCGGTGTCGATGGGCTCGACCTTGCGCGTCTCGCCGGCGCGGAGGCTGGCGAGCAGCGACTGGGTATAGCTGTGCTGAGGATTGTCGAAGATGTCCCCGACCGGGCCGGCCTCCATCACCTTGCCGCCATACATGACCACGACGCGGTCGACGGTTTCGGCGATGACGCCAAGGTCGTGGGTGATCATGATCAGCGCCATGCCGAACTCGGCCTGGAGCTGTTTGATGAGCTGCAGGATCTGCGCCTGGATGGTCACGTCGAGCGCTGTGGTGGGCTCGTCGGCGATCAGCACCTTGGGCCGGCAGCTGAGCGCCATGGCGATCATGGCACGCTGCAGCATGCCGCCCGACAGCTGATGCGGATAATACCCGATCACATCCTTGGCGTTCTTGATCTCGACTTTCAGCAGCAGCTGCTCGGCTTCTTCGAGCGCAGCGCTCTTCGAGATCTGGCGATGGGTGGTGATGGTCTCGGCAATCTGGTGGCCGATGGTGAATACGGGGTCGAAGGCGGTCGCGGGGTCCTGGAAGATCATCGCGGCGGCGCTGCCGCGGATGGCGGCCATCTGCCGGTTGCGTGCCGTCAGCACATTGATGCCGTCCAGTTCGAGCTTGTCGGCAGTGATGGTCGCGGTGCCGGCGAGCAGGCGCATCAAGGCGAGGCAGGTTACGGATTTGCCGGAGCCGGACTCCCCGACGATGCCGAGGCTCTCGCCGTCATTGAGGCTGAGGTCAATGCCGCGCACGGCTTGGACTTCACCGCCATGCTGGCGGAAGCTGACCTTCAGGCCCTTGATGTCTACCAAACTCATCGGCTGTCCCGAGCGAGGCCCCTTCGGCGCGAGCCGAGAGCGGTGTTTCACGGTGTCTGGTCGGGTGTTGCGAGGTCGCCCGACCGGCCGCCGAAACGGCGGGATGGGTGCGGAGTGCTCCCCGGCACCGGGCCGGAGAGCACAGGTTGGTCGAGCTCTACTTCACACTGATGTGCGAATAGAGGAAGTTGCCGATACGGCCGAGCGGAGTGAAGCCGCGCGAGTTCGGCGTCACGCCCGGACCCGTGATGTTCTCGCTGACGGCAGCGGTGATCAGCGGGTGCACCAGCGGGACGATCAGGCCCTGGTCGATCATGACCTGCTCGGCCTGCTCGTAGAGCTTCACGCGTTCTTCCCAGACCGGGTTCTTGTCGGCCTCGGCGACCAGCGCGTCGTATTCCGGCACGAAGTAGCTGTGGCGGCCGCCATTGTAGAACAGGCCGTAGAAGTTCGACGGATCGAGATAGTCGTACTCGTAGGGCGCAAGATAGATGTTGTTCTTGCGGGCGAGCATGCCCTCCATCCAGTCCTTGCCCGGCATCACCTTGATATTCATGTTGATGCCAAGGATGTCCTTGAACTGGGCCTGCAGGTACTGAGCCATCGGGGGCAGGATGGCGCCGTTATAGCCACCTTCCTCGCGGAACCAGATCTCGATGTCCGGGAAGCCTTCGCCATTGGGGTAGCCGGCCTTGGCCAGCAGTTCCTTGGCCTTCTCGGGATCGAACACGGCCTGGGCGGCAACCTTGTCGGAGTACCCAGGATAGCCGGGCGCGAGGATCGAGTGCGCCGGGATGGCGATATCCTTGAGCACGGTCGAGGTCAGTTCGTCGCGGTTGATCGCGTAGTAGAGGGCGCGGCGAACGTCGACATTGTCGAACGGCGCCTTCTCGAGATCGAACGCGATGTAGGAGGTCGCAAACACCGCCTCGGTGCGGATGGCATCGGGGAAGCGCTGCTTCACCACGGGAATCTGTCCCGTGTTGAGGTTGGTGTAGGCGAGGTCGCCAGCGAGGAAGGCGGGCATGCCGACTTCCGGCAGACCGACCGACGGATCGATGGTCAGCTCGTCGACCTGCGGGGCCCACGGGCCGTTATAGTCCGGGTTCTTGACCAGAACGACGGAGTTGTTCGACTTCTCCCAGCTCTTGAGCAGGAACGGGCCGGACGACACGACGTTCTCGACATTGGTCGACCAATCGTCGCCGAACTTGTCGAACTGGTGCTTGGGAACCGGGTACCACAGCGAGACCACGCCCGGCAGATAGGGCTTGGGCGCGTTGGTGGTGACAGTCAGCGTCTTGTCGTCGGGGGCGCCGAGGCCGAGCGTGGACACATCGGCCTTGCCGCCGGTCACGTCGTCCCAGCCCTTGATGCCGCCGGCGAAGCTCCAGTACCAGGCAAAGTCATAGCCGCTGGTGGCGGCATGCTGCAGGGCGAACACATAGTCGCTCGCCTTCACCGGCTCGCCGTCCGACCACTTCATGCCGTCGCGGAGGTGGAAGGTCCAGGTCAGGCCGTCTTCGGACTGTTCCCAGCTCGTCGCGGCCAGCGGGGTCAGCTGGTATTCGTTGTCGAAGCTGGTCAGCGGCTCCTGCAGGAGCTCGGAACCCGAAGCGCGTGCATAGACCGTCTTCATGTAGTCCATGTAGGTACCGGTGGTCGAACCACCGGGTACCGTAAGCTTGGTCTGCGCCAGTGACGGGGCTGCGGTCAGACCCGCAGCCAACGCCACCACGCCGACAAATTTCAGCAGTGCGTTCATGAGCTCCCTCCTTGAACAAGAGCTGTTTCCCCAGATCCGATCGTAGGTCGGCCGCCCATGCCTGGCTGCTGCCCGCCGGATCCTTATTCCGATGCCGGCTCCCTTTGCCGGAGCATCGTTCGGACAGCTCCGCTCGCGCGAATTCTCTGCCCAATGACATATGTCTGACAAATACGATTCGGCTTGGCAAGCGGACTCTTGCCGGTCGTGGCAGTTTCAAGACATCGGCGTGACAGCGCACAAAACTTGGGCAGTGCCGTGCGAATTTCTGCCGAAGGGACTCCTCAGCGCGCGCGCCCTGATATATCAATTCGGCAAAATAAACCGATCATAGGGCCGCAATCATGCGCATCGTCGACTATCGCATCACCCGTTTCCAATACGCCAGGGACCGGGTGATCGGCGACAGTCAGGTACGGATCGACGCCTCGCATGTGGCCGCGCTCGAACTGATCGCCGACAATGGCATGGTCGGCCTGGGCTTTGTCGGCAGCCTGTTCAATCCGCTGCCCGATGAGGCCGAAATCGCACGGGTGTTCGAGGAAGAGGCCTGGCTGGGGCTGAAGGATCAGCCGCCGGCCGCACTCGTCCATCGGGTCGGCCGGCCGCGTGGCGGCAACCAGCGCGGCTTCGGGCTGCCGTTCGGCGAGGCGATTCAGGTTGCAACCTGGGATCTTGCAGCCAAGCAGGCCGGATTGCCGCTCCACAAGCTGCTCGGCAGCCGGCGCAATAAGGTCGAGGCCTATGCCAGCGGGCTCGACTACCATCTGAGCGACGACGACTATGTCGCGTTCTTTGGCCATGCCGATGCGCTCGGCTACCGCGCCTTCAAGATCAAGGTCGGCAATCCCGACTTCGCCTGGGATCTGCACCGGCTGGAACTGCTCAAGAAGACCGTGCGCAAGGATGCGCTGGTGATGATCGATGCCAACGAGGCCTGGGGCGCCAAGGAGACCATCGCCAAGCTCGAAGTCATCCGCAAAGCCGGCCACGAGCTGCTCTGGGTCGAGGACCCAATTCTGCGCAATGACTTCGAAGGCCTGAAGCTGCTGCGCGAATCCGTCGGCTGGACGATGATCAATTCGGGCGAGTATCTCGATGTCGGCGGCAAGCGCCAGCTGCTGCTCGCTGGCGGCACCGACATTCTCAATGTCCACAACCAGGTGACCGACGTGATGCGGATCGGCTGGCTGGCGGCCGAGCTCGGCATTCCGGTGTCGCTGGGCAACACCTTCCTCGAGACCGGCGTGCACATGGCCGCAGCCCTGCCGGAAGTGCAGTGGCTCGAGTACTCGTTCCAGAACTATGACCATCTCGTCGAGGAGCCGATCCTGATCAAGGATGGCTGGGCCTATGCACCAGACCGGCCGGGCCATGGTCTGGTGCTCTCCGAGACGGCGCGGCGCGAATGGCGGCGACCGGACGTGCTGCCCCGCGATGCGCTCGGCCCGGCGCCGTTCAACCAAAGGGTCAAGCACTAGTCCCGCGCACTTGCGGTGTAGCCTTCTGCAACGGGCGGCAGCTCTGGCTGCCCGGATGCCTCCTTTGTCCACTCCGTACACACCCGCTCACGGGCGCTTGATCTAGGTCAAGGCGCTCTGGCCGAAGCCCACTAGGTTCCCGACCATTCACCGGTCGGCTTAAGGGGGCAATCGTGCGGTTCAAAGGCTGGACAATCGTGCTTGCGGCGGGCGCTTTTTTAGCGCTGGCACTGTCGGGTCTGTCGCAAGACCTGGCTTTCCGCACTCATATGGGCATTCTCACCGTGGTGCTCGGTCTGACGACCGTGTTCCTGTTGCGCCAGCCGGCGCCGGCGACGCCCGTCGCTGTCGACAAATCGGGCTATTTCGATGACCCGATCCGTCACGGCTCCATACTCACCATCTTCTGGGGCGTTGTCGGCTTCCTCGTCGGCGTGGTCGTTGCGTTGCAACTGGCCTGGCCGGAGCTGAATTTCGGCCCCTGGTTCAATTTTGGCCGCATGCGGCCATTGCACACGTCGGCCGTGATCTTCGCCTTTGGCGGCACCGCGCTGATCACCACCAGCTTTTACGTGGTGCAGCGCACCACGCGGGCCCGGCTGATCAGCGACAATCTCGCGCGCTTCGTGTTCTGGGGTTATCAGCTGTTCATCGTCTTGGCGGCGACCGGTTACCTCCTCGGCATCACCGAGGGCCGCGAATATGCCGAGCCCGAATGGTATGTCGATCTGTGGCTGACCATCGTGTGGGTCGGCTATCTGGTGCTGTTCCTCGGCACGCTGCTCAAGCGCAAGGAACCGCATATCTACGTCGCCAACTGGTTCTACCTCGCCTTCATCGTGACCATTGCGATGCTGCATGTGGTCAACAACCTGTCGATGCCGGTCAGCCTGCTCGGTGCCAAGAGCTACTCGGCGTTCTCGGGCGTCCAGGATGCGCTGACGCAGTGGTGGTACGGCCACAACGCGGTGGGATTCTTCCTCACCGCCGGGTTCCTGGGCATGATGTACTACTTCATGCCCAAGCAGGCCGAACGGCCGGTCTATAGCTACCGGCTGTCGATCATCCACTTCTGGGCGCTGATCTTCCTCTATATCTGGGCCGGTCCGCACCATCTGCACTACACGGCGCTGCCCGACTGGGCGCAGACGCTGGGCATGGTGTTCTCGATCATGCTGTGGATGCCCTCGTGGGGCGGCATGATCAACGGTCTGATGACGCTGCGTGGCGCCTGGGACAAGATGCGGACCGATCCGATCATCCGCATGATGGTCATCGCCGTCGCCTTCTATGGCATGTCGACCTTCGAAGGTCCGGTCATGTCGATCAAGGCGGTCAACGGTCTCAGTCACTATACCGACTGGACCATCGGCCACGTGCACTCGGGAGCCCTGGGCTGGGTCGGGATGATCTCGTTCGGCGCCATCTACTTCCTGGTGCCGCGGCTTTGGAACCGCACGCAGCTCTACTCGCTGCGCATGGTGAACTGGCACTTCTGGCTCGCGACCCTCGGCATCGTCGTCTACGCGTCGGTGATGTGGGTGTCGGGGATCACCCAGGGCCTGATGTGGCGCGAATACGACGAGCAGGGCTTCCTGGTCTACTCGTTCGCCGAAACCGTGGCGGCACTGCATCCCTACTACGTGGCCCGTGCCTTTGGCGGCCTGCTCTACCTCCTGGGTGGGTTGGTGATGGCCTACAACATCTGGATGACGATCGCCGGCAAGGTCCGCAACGAGCGGCCGCTCGCGGCCCCCACTCAACTGCAGCCGGCCGAATAGGAGAAACCACAAATGGCCTTGCTGGAAAAACACGGCATCATCGAGCGCAACGCCTCGCTTCTCCTCGTGCTCTCCCTTGTGGTGGTGAGCATCGGTGGCATCGTCGAGATCGCACCGCTCTTCTACTTCCAGAACACCATCGAAAAGGTGGAGGGGATGCGCCCCTACACCCCGCTGGAACTGGCCGGACGGGACATCTATGTCCGCGAAGGCTGCTATGTGTGCCACAGCCAGATGATCCGTCCGTTCCGCGACGAGGTCGAACGCTACGGCCACTATTCGCTGGCGGCGGAGTCGATGTACGACCATCCGTTCCAGTGGGGCTCCAAGCGGTCGGGGCCCGACCTCGCCCGCGTCGGCGGTCGCTACTCGAATGTCTGGCACGTCGAACACCTGATCAAGCCGCAGGCGCTAGTGCCGGAATCGATCATGCCGAGCTACGCCTTCCTCGCGAAGACCGATCTCGACATGTCCAATATCGGCGGCCACCTCAAGGCCAACCAGATCGTGGGCGTGCCCTATACGGACGAGATGATCGCCAACGCCAAGGCCGACCTCGTGGCCCAGGCCACGCTGGACGGCGATGGCGCCGGCGTGACCGACCGCTACGCCAAGGTGCGCGTCGAGGACTTCGACGGCGATCCCAGCCGGGTGACCGAGATGGATGCGCTGGTCGCCTACCTCCAGATGCTCGGCACGCTGGTCGATTTCTCGACTTACGACGCCGCCGGCAACTACCGCTGAGGGCCGCGCCATGGACACCGAGATCTACACTGCCATGCGGCAATTCGCCGACAGCTGGGGCCTTGTCTACATGTTCGCGATCTTTGTCGCGGTGGCCCTGTTCATCTTCCGTCCCGGCGCCCGCAAGGCCGCCGAGAATGCAGCCACCATCGTGCTGCGCGACGACTATCCCGCCGACTATCCCGCGAATGGGGAGACCAAGAAATGAGCGAACGCGAAGTCGACGATCTCACCGGTACGCAGACGACCGGTCACGAATGGGACGGCATCAAGGAGCTCAACACCCCGTTGCCGCGCTGGTGGCTCTGGACCTTCTACGGCACCATCGTCTGGGCCCTGGGCTATGCCATCGCTTATCCGTCCTGGCCGCTGATCACCTCGGCAACCACGGGCCTGCTCGGCTATTCGAGCCGTGCGGAACTCGACAAGTCGCTTGAAGTGGCCAGTGCCGCGCAGGGCGATCTCGTCGCCCGGATCGCGGCGACCCCGGTCACCGAGATCGAGGCGGACGAAGAACTGGCCCGCTTCGCCCGGGCCGGCGGCCGGTCGTATTTCAAGGTCTACTGCTCGCAGTGCCATGGTACGGGTGCGGAAGGCGGCGTGGGCTATCCCAACCTCAATGACGACGACTGGATCTGGGGCGGGACCACCGAGCAGATCTACACCACGCTCACCCATGGCGTGCGCTGGATGGACGATCCCGACACCCGCTACAACATCATGCCGAATTTCGGCAAAGACGAGCTGCTCACCACCGAGCAGATCGATCAGGTCGCGGCGCAGGTGGCCTCGTTCTCGGGGCTCGAGGGTGGCGCGGCAACCGAGGAAGGCGCGATGGTCTATGCCGACAATTGCGCGGCCTGCCACGGCGAGACCGGCGAGGGCCTCGCCGATCTCGGCGGGCCATCCTTCACCGATCCGATCTGGCTCTATGGCAATACGCTCGACGCCATCAAGGCGCAGATCAACCAGCCCAAGCATGGCGTGATGCCGGCCTGGGGCGCGCGGCTCGGCGATCCCGTGGTCAAGCAGCTGGCGGTCTACGTTCACGGACTCGGCGGCGGTCAGTAGGCAGCACCGCCGACGACAGGGGGAGGGGGCCACTCGCGGGGCCCCCTCCTTCATTTTTCTGCTTGATCGAGATCAAGGAGCCTTGGGCCGGGCGGGTCCAGAAGGGAGGCAACAGAACTCGATCTAGGCCCCGGATCATGGTTGCGGACCCCAATACGACCGAACGCTTCGACGTCGAAGCCGTCAATTCGCCCAAGCGCCGGCAGCCGCTCTACGCGCCGCGCAAGAAGATCTTCCCCAAGCGCGCATCCGGCTGGTTCCGGAAGTTCAAGTGGCTGGTCATGCTGGTCACGCTGACCATCTACTACGTCACCCCCTGGATCCGCTGGGATCGCGGTCCCTACGCGCCGGATCAGGCCGTGCTGGTCGATCTCGCCAATCGGCGCTTCTTCTTTTTCTTCATCGAGATCTGGCCGCAGGAGTTCTACTACGTCGCCGGCATGCTGGTGATGGCGGGGATCGGGCTGTTCCTCGTCACTTCGACAGTCGGCCGCGCCTGGTGCGGCTATGCCTGCCCGCAGACGGTCTGGGTCGATCTGTTTCTCTGGGTGGAGCGGGCCATCGAAGGCGACCGCAACCAGCGCATCAAGCTCGACGCTGCGCCCTGGACCGCCGACAAGGCCGTCAAGCGCGTGCTCAAGCATGGCATCTGGCTGTTGATCGGCGTCGCCACCGGCGGCGCCTGGATTTTCTATTTCGCCGATGCGCCGACGCTTTTCACCGAAGTGGTGACCCTGCAGGCGCCGATCATTGCCTATGCCACCATCGCGCTCCTCACCGCCACCACCTATACGTTCGGGGGCCTGATGCGCGAGCAGGTCTGCACCTATATGTGCCCCTGGCCGCGTATCCAGGCGGCGATGCTCGACGAGCACTCGCTGACGGTCACCTACAATGACTGGCGGGGCGAGCCGCGTTCGCGTCACGCCAAAAAGGCGGCGGCCGAAGGCAAGGTGGTCGGCGATTGCGTCGACTGCAATGCCTGTGTCGTGGTCTGCCCGATGGGCATCGACATCCGCGACGGCCAGCAGCTCGAATGCATCACCTGCGCGCTCTGCATCGACGCCTGCGATGACGTGATGACCAAGCTGGGCAAGGAAAAGGGGCTGATCTCCTACGCCACGCTCAGCGACTACAATGCAAATATGGAGCTGGCGGGCGCCAGCACCGGGGCCTTCCAGCCCGACAAGGTGCGCGACAGCGTCACCGGCAAGCTGGTCGACAAGATCCGCCACACCACCTGGCGCTCGATCATCCGCCCGCGCACGCTGATCTACTTCGTCGGCTGGGCCGCCATCGGGCTCGCCATGCTGACCGTGCTGTCGCTGCGCTCGCCGCTGGAGCTCAACGTGCTGCATGATCGCAACCCGCTCTATGTGCAGCTCAAGGATGGCGGCATCCGCAATGGCTATGATGTCAAGATCCTCAACATGACGCCCGATCCGCGGACGGTCACGCTCACCACCGAGGGCCTTGCGGGGGCCGAGATGTCGCTCGCAGGCGGTACCGATGCGCCGGCTCAGACGCTGACCATCGACCTCGAACCCGACAAGGTGCTGCCGCTCAGGCTCTATGTCCGCGTCCCGGCTGAGGACGTGACGCAGAAGAGCCAATCGTTCACCATGCGCATTGCGACGCCCGACGGGGCCGTGGGGGCCTCGGCGGCCGCCAAATTCGAAGCGCCGGAGACCAAGTGATGACCGAGACCTCTCCTCTTCCTGCGCCGCGCCCGTTTACCGGCAGGCACATGCTGGCCATCACGGTCGCCTTCTTTACCGTGGTCATCGGCGTCAACGTCACCATGGCGGTGATCTCGGGCAGCAGTTGGACCGGCCTCGTCGTCGACAACTCCTATGTTGCCAGCCAGGAATACCAGGACAAGCTCGACGCGCATCGCGTGCAGGTGGCAGCGGGCTGGGTGTCGGCGCTGGAATATGACGGAACCCGCATCCGGCTGGACGTGCGCGACGACGGCGCCCCGGTGCTGCTCAACGGTCTGCGCATCCGCCTCAACCGCCCGATCGGGACGCGCGACGACAAGCTGCTCGATCTTGCCCTGCAACCGGATGGCAGCTACGCGGTGGATGTGGCGCTGGGAGATGGCATGTGGGAGGCGCTGGTCGGCGCCCCCGACACCGAACTCGGGCCGTTCGAATTGCACAAGCGTTTCAAGGTGGGGGGCGGGTCATGACCTGCTGCCCTCCGGCGGCGCATGAAGAGGCCGATCTCGAGATCGGCGGCATCGAGGCGGACGACAGGGCGCTCGCAGCGCTCAGCCGGCCGCTCTCGGATGGCACCTGCCAGCTCGAGTTCGCCGTGCCCGATGCGCATTGCGCCTCGTGCATCCGCGCCATCGAAACCGAGCTTGCCGCCCTGCCGATGGTGGAGACGGCACGGGTCAATCTCAGTCGCCGCCGGGTGCGGATCAAATACGACCCGAAGAAGGGCACGCCCACGGCATTCGCGCCAACCATCCGCCGCTCGGGCTATGTCAATCACGTGATCGATCCGGCCGACGACAGCCATGCGGACCCGGTGCTGCGCGAACTGGTCCGCGCCATGGCCGTAGCAGGCTTTGCCGCCGGCAATATCATGCTGTTCTCGGTGTCGGTCTGGGCCGGTGCCGACGCGGCGACGCGCGACCTCTTCCACTGGTTCTCGGCGCTGATCGCGCTGCCCGCCGTCGCCTATGCCGGCCGGCCGTTCTTCCGGTCGGCGTGGCGGGCGCTCAGCGTCGGCCGCACCAATATGGACGTGCCGATTGCCATTGGTGTCTTGCTCGCCACCGGGCTCAGCCTGTTCGAAACCATCACGTCCGGTGCACACGCCTATTTCGATGCATCGACGATGCTGCTCTTCTTCCTGCTTGCCGGGCGCACGCTCGACCATCTGATGCGCGAGCGGGCGCGCAATGCCGTCGCCAATCTCGCGCGCCTCGCCCCGCCAGGCGCCACGCGCATTCTTCCCGACGGCAGCCGCGACTACCTGGCGCTCCACGAGATCGCGCCGAACATGCTGCTTGAGCTCAAGGCCGGCGAGCGCGTCCCGGTCGATGCCCTCGTGGTCTCGGGTGCCGGCGCAGTCGATGCCTCGATCGTCACCGGCGAATCCGCGCCGGTCGCCGCCCAGCCGGGGGTCGAACTCGTCGCCGGCGCACTCAATCTCGATGGGCTGCTGGTGGTCGAGGCCTTGCGCGCCTCGCACGACTCCTTCCTCGCCCGCATGGGCGCGATGATGGAGGCGGCCGAGAATGCCCGCACCCGCTATCGCCGCATCGCCGATCGGGCCTCGGCCCTCTACGCGCCGGTGGTGCATCTCACCGCGCTCGTCACCTTCATCGCCTGGGGGCTGATCGGAGGCGACTGGCATCAGGCGCTGGTCAATGCCGTTGCCGTCCTGATCATCACCTGTCCCTGCGCTTTGGCGCTGGCGGTGCCGATCGTCCATGTCGTCGCCGCCGGGCGGCTGTTCGAGCGCGGCATCCTGATGAAGGATGGCGGGGCGCTGGAGCGGGCCGCTGGCGTCACCTCGGTCGCCTTCGACAAGACCGGCACGCTGACCAATGGCAAGCCGCGGCTGGTCGAGAATCGGGGGCTCGCCGATGGGGCGCTGGAGATCGCTGCCGGGCTCGCCTCGCTCAGCACGCACCCCTTGTCGCGCGCCATCGCCGCCGGCCTGCCGCCGGCAGCGCGCTTCGACGGCGCTGTCCGCGAGTTTCCGGGGCAGGGGATCGAGGGCGAGCAGGATGGTCACATCTATCGTCTCGGCCGGCCCGATTGGGTCGGCGCGTCCGACGCGCTCGCAGCGGAAGGCACGCAGTCCTGGCTGACCGAGGATGGCAGGCCGATCGCGTGGTTCCGCTTCGTCGATGCCCCGCGCAGCGATGCGCGGCAGACTGTCAACGCGTTGAAGGCCCTTGGCGTGCCGGTCCGCTTGCTCTCGGGTGATCGCGCGGCTGTTGCCGCCTCGCTCGCGGCCGAGGTGGGGATCACCGAAGCGCGCGGCGATCTGCTGCCCGAGCAGAAGCTTGCGGACATTTCGGCTACCGATGGCACGCTGATGGTCGGCGATGGCGTCAACGACGCGCCAGCGATGCGGGCCGCCACCGTATCGATTGCGCCGTCAAGCGCCGCCGATATCGGGCGCAGTGCCGCCGATTTCGTCTTCACCGGCCAGGCGCTCGGCGCGGTGCCCTTCGTCGTCCGCATTGCCCGCCGCGCCTCGCGGCTGGTCGCGGAGAACCTCGTCCTCGCCATCGGCTACAACATCGTCGCGGTGCCGCTCGCCGTGTTCGGGCTGGTGACGCCGTTGATCGCGGCGGTGGCGATGTCGACCTCCTCGATCCTTGTCGTCGCCAACGCCATGCGGCTCAGGCTCGGCGACAAGGACCCGGTCGAGCCCGAGGCAATCGTCTCGACCCGCTACGAGGAGGCCAAGGCGTGACCGGGTTGCTGCTGCTCATTCCCATCGCGGTGTTCATGGGCCTCGCGGCGCTCGCCGCCTTCTTCTGGGCGCTGCGCTCGGGCCAGTACGAAGATCTCGAAGGCGCCGGCCAGCGCATTCTCGACGACGACGATTGATCGTCACGCCCAACGTTTGACCCTGATCAAGGAAGCCACCCTCGCGGCCTGTCACAAGCGGGCACCGACAAGGAGTGCCCCATGTCCCAGGTTGAATCGCAGGCCGTCATCGCAAGAGGCCCCACCCCGAGCCTCGAAGAACGCGCCCGGCCGGTGCCGCGCTACACCAGCTATCCCACCGCACCGCATTTCAACGAGGGGGTGACGGCAGAGACCTATGGTCAGTGGCTGAGCGCCCTGCCGGCGGATGCGTCGCTGTCGCTCTATCTGCACATCCCCTATTGTGATCGTCTGTGCTGGTTCTGCGGCTGTCACACCAAGCAGGTGCAGCGCTACGAGCCGATTGCGCGCTATCTCGAAGCGCTGACGGCCGAGATCAATGCCGTCGCCGCGCGCCTCGCGGGCAGGGGCCGCGTCACCGCGGTGCATCTTGGCGGCGGTTCACCCTCGATGATGAATCCTGAGGATATCCTCGCGCTCGGCACGCTGCTCCGGCGCTCCTTCAGCTTCGCCCCCGATGCCGAGATCAGCATCGAGATGGATCCCAATGACATGGACGAGGCGCGCTACGACGCGCTCGCGGCGTTCGGCGTCACCCGCGCCAGCCTCGGCGTCCAGGACTTCAACCCCATCGTCCAGCAGGCGATCAACCGGCAGCAGAGCTTCGAGCAGACCCGCGGCGTGGTCGAGGCGATGCGGGTCCGTGGCGTCGGCTCGGTCAATTGCGATGTGCTCTATGGTCTGCCGTTCCAGACGGCGGAGTTCCTCAACGCCACGGTCGAGCAGGTGCTTAGCCTCCGTCCCGACCGCATCGCGCTGTTTGGCTATGCCCACGTGCCATGGATGAAGACGCATCAGAAGATGATCGACGAGGCGGCGCTCCCCGGCATCCAGACCCGCTACGAGTCGGCGCGCGGCGCGGCCGAACTCATCGTTGCCGCCGGCTACGAAGCCATCGGCATCGACCACTTCGCGCTGCCCGAGGACAGCCTTGCCATCGCCGCCCGCAATGGCACTCTGCGCCGCAATTTCCAGGGCTATACCGCCGACAACGCCACCGCGCTGATCGGGCTCGGCGCGTCCTCGATCGGGCAATTGCCGCAGGGCTATGTGCAGAACATCGTCGCCACCGCCGAATATCAGCGCCGGGTGCTGGCCGATGGCCTTGCCACCGGCAAGGGCTACGCGCTCACCGAGGACGATCGGGTGCGCGGCTATCTGATCGAGCGGCTGATGTGCGATTTCGCCGTGTCGCGGGGGGACCTCCGCCAGCGTTTCGGCGCGGCGGCCAATCCGATTCTCGCCGAGATGCAGATGGCTTTCGCCAATGATGTCGATGGCGTGCTCGAACTCGATGGCGACTGGTTCGGTATCAGCGAAACCGGCCGACCCTTCGTCCGCAGCGTCGCGGCGGCATTCGACGCGCACTTGAACACGAACGGCGCACGGTATTCCCTCGCGGTCTGAACGCAGCCACGCTGGACGCCCACATGCCGATCGTTGACTGGACGAGCCTCGTGCCGTTCGTGATCGCGTCGTTCCTGATGGAACTGACGCCGGGCCCCAACCTCGCCTATCTGACGCTGCTCGCGCTGCAGCGGGGCCGGCGGCCCGGCTATAAGGCCGTTGCCGGGGTGGCGCTCGGCCTCCTCACGCTTGGCCTCGCGGCGGCCCTGGGTGTTGCGACCCTGGTTGCCTCCTCACCGGCGCTGTTCCAGGTGCTGCGCTGGGGCGGGGTGGCCTATCTCTGTTATCTCGCCTGGGAAACCTGGCGCGACGCCCGTCCGGCCACGCTGGACGCCAAACCGGAAGACAATCGCTTCTTCACGCGCGGTCTCATCACCAATCTGCTGAACCCCAAGGCCGCACTCTACTACATCACTGTGCTGCCGGCCTTTCTCGGCGCGTCGGATGGGCTCGCGGCCATCATCGCCTACACCCTGGTCTATGTCGCGGTGGCGACCGGCGTTCATGCCGGCGTGGTGACCCTCGCCGGACTGGCGCGGCCGCTGATTCCGATCCGCGCCAGCGTCTGGGTGGGCCGCGCCTTTGCCCTGGGTCTGGGGCTGGTTGCCGTCTGGCTCGCCTGGTCGACCCGTTGATCGAGGTCAACGCGCCACGGACTGCTGCCTGAGACACTGACCGCAGTCAAAGGCCGGAGACCTGCCATGAAGTGGCTGATCTGGGTGGTGATTGCCCTGGTGCTGGGGGCGGGCAGCGCCGCTCTTGTCGTCAAGCTCAATTCCGATGCCTTCGCCGCCCGGGTCGCGGCGCTGCGGGCCGAATTGGCTGCGGCGGCGGCCCTGCCATCGACCGGACCTCCGGAATTGCCGGCGCTGGTGCGCGACTATGCGCTGCGTGCCGGGGGCACTGTCGGCGGGCCGGCGCTGTTCGTCCTCCACCAGAAAGCCCAGCTCTTCACCTCGGCCTCACAGCCGCCCGTCGCACTCGACACCGAGCAATGGACGCTGACCCGCCAGCCGGGGATCGTCTGGAGTGCCGAAGGCAACATGTATGGCCTGCCCGTGGTGGTGGTCGACGCTTTCGTCGCCGGGCGCGGGGTGTTCGACGCGCGGCTTGGTGCAACGCTCAAGGTCGCAGGCGGCGAGGGCCCCGACTATGACCGGGGCGAGCTGATGCGCTGGATGTCAGAGCTGCCGCTACATCCCGATGCAATCCTCAACGTCACCGACCTCGTCTGGCAACAACTGGATGCGCGCACGGTGTCGGTCACCGCACAAACGGCCAGCGGTCCGGCCACGCTGCGGTTCGGCTTCGACGAGAACGGCGACATCGTCTCCATGGTCGCCGATGACCGGCCGATGGATCGGGGCGGCGTCGCCGTGCCGACGGTGTGGCGCGGCCTGTTTGCTCAGTATCGCCAGTTCGGCGCCTATCGACTGCCGAGCTGGGGCGAAGTCGGCTGGGAGTTGCCAGACGGGCTCTTCACCTACTGGAAGGGTGAACTGATCAGCTATGCCGCCAGGCTTTAGCCAGCGATTTGCGCTGGATCAAAGCGTGGGCCCCGGCAGTGGGGCATTATGACCGCAGACAAGGCGAGACGCCGCAGGGAGTGTGAAATGGAACGCATTCAGATTTCGCAGCACAGCTCGCTCGGCGCGCTCTGGTTCGGCGGCTGGCTGTTCTCGATCGGCTATCTGCACCTGGATTTCTGGATGGGGCTGCTGGGCCTCATCGTCTGGCCATATTTTATCGGGTCGTATTTCGCCCCGGCTGTTTAGGAGAGTGCAGATGAAAAAGTTGTTCGAAGGCAAGGTTGCCATTGTCACCGGCGCGGGCTCGGGAATCGGCGCTGCGGTCGCGCATGAGCTTGCCGCGGGCGGCGCCAAGGTTGTCGTCGCCGATATCGACAGCAAGGCAGCCGACGCGGTGGTCTCGGCGATCGCCGGCGCTGGCGGCACCGCCAAGCCGTTCCAGGTCAATGTCGCCGATGCGCTCGAAGTCGAGGCGATGGTCGGCTTTGCCGTGCGTGAGTTCGGCGGCCTGCATCTGGCGGTCAACAATGCCGGTATTGGCGGTCCCGCGGCCCCGACGGCCGACTACCCGCTCGATGGCTGGGAGAAGGTCATCGGCGTCAACCTCAACAGCGTGTTCTTCGGGCTGAAATACGAGATCCCCGCGATCATCACGTCCGGCGGCGGCGCCATCGTCAACATGGCGTCCATCCTCGGCTCCGTCGGCTTTGCCAGCTCTCCCGCCTATGTCGCGGCCAAACATGGCGTGGTCGGCCTCACCAAGAATGCCGCGATGGAATATGCCAAGCACGGCGTCCGGGTGAACTCGGTCGGCCCGGGCTTCATCGACACGCCGCTCCTCTCCAAGAATCTCGATGCGGCGACGCTAGGCTACATTGCCGGGCTGCATCCGATCGGCCGGCTCGGCACCTCCGAAGAAGTGTCCGCGCTCACCTGTTTCCTGCTGTCCGATGCCGCGAGCTTCATCACGGGCAGCTACCATCTTGTGGATGGCGCCTACACGGCGCAGTAGCCACGAGGTCGCGACGGCGCGGGAAGGGGCATTCGCCGCGCCATGCGATGGGGGACACCGACCGCACGGTGTCCCCTACTTTTTTAACCCAGCTCCAGTGTCGTCACACCGAAGATCCTGTCGAGCGGCAGGGCCGGCGCCGGGCCGCGATACATGCGAGTGGTCTCGAAACCGGCCGTGAAGCCCAGCCGCCGCGCCAGCGCGGTGCCGGCCAGGTTCGGCTCCGGTATGTCGATGGCCACCTCATCGGTCCCGGCCGGGGTGACGAGGGTGGCGAGCAGCGCTTCGGCAGTCGCGGCATCGTCGGCGAACAGGGGGCCGATCTTCCATCCGGCGAAGGTGCGACGCACGCTGCCATATCCGCGCAACACCCCATCCTCGAAATAGGCTTCCGACTGGCGCGTGGCCGTGGGACGGAGCCAGCCGGCGAGGAAATCCGGCCGCTCTGCGCCGAACGCCTTCGCGTCGTAGCCGGCAACCGCTTCTGCATCCTCCGGCCCGAGCGGCCGTACCAGCGAACGCGCGGTCACCAGCCCACGAAGGCGCCCGCTCCAGCGCGTCGTACCATAGGCCCGCACAAAGCCCGCCGCGGCATAGCGCCCGGCTTCGGCCGGCACGGCGTCGAGCCCGATGGTGCGATTGCCGGCGCGGTCCAGGGCGGCCCGCCACAGCGCCTTGCCGAAGCCGCGCCCCCGGAAAGCAGGCCGGACGATGAACAGGCCGAGAAAGGCGTAATCCTCGCCATAGCGCACCAGCGAAATACTTCCGATCGGCAGCGTGCCCAGCCAGCCGATCAGGAAACCGCCGGGGTCGGCGGCGTGGAACGCCGCGGCGTCCTCAAGACCCGGCCCCCAGCCTTCCTCGCGCGCCCAGCCCAGCACCTGCTCGAGTTGCTGCACGCTTGCCGGTCGGATCGCGATGGGGCCCATGGCGCGAGTTTAGGCACAAGTTCGCCATGCCGCGAAGGGGGAAAGCGCTAAAGCGGCATGTCCTTGTAGTCGCGCGAGAAGTAGCGGCGGAACACCGGGATCTGGGCGCTCCCGATCACTGCGGCCCGTCCCCCGAGCGTTCCGGTCGACACCTGCGGCAGCGCGACGCTGGCAAATGATTCCAGCTCCGCCATTTCCTTCACCGTGTAGTCGACCAGCTTTTCAAGGATATGGCGGGGCATGGTGCCGTCGACCACGACGCGCTCGATATCGCTGACCACGGCGGTGTTGTAGATGATCTGCGCCAGCCCATAGCTCGCTTCCGACAGCCAATCTTCCAGCACCGGCTCGAATTCGTCCCAGGCCCAGTCTCCAGGATCTCCGGTCGGTACGTTGCGGCCGGCTGCCGCGAGTTTGCGCCGGAGTGCCTGGGTCGATACGATCCGGTGGCCGATGGTGCGCTTGCCCTCGCGATCGCAGATGAAGATGCCGCCGAGATTGGCGGCGTTGCCATGCGGACCCTCCCACAGTGTGTGGCCAGCCAACACACCGGCAGCGACAAATGTGTCCACCAGAATATAGGCATAGTCCGATGGCCGCGGTGGCGGCGTCAGCGTCATCTCGCCAAAGCAGGCGGCGTTGCCATCATTGGTCCAGGTCGTGGGCAGCCCGGTTGCCTCTTCCAGCGCGGCCCTGAGGTCGAGCCGCTGCCAAAGGCTGCTCTGTTCCTCGGGGGCACCCAGCACGTGGATCCAGCGGCCGATCGCGCTGGGCGTGGTCAGTCCAACGCCGGTCAGCCGCTGCTGCTGGGTACGGGTCAGGTGGTCCACCATCTGGCCGACGGCACGCGCGGCCTCTTCCACGATCGTGTTGGCGTCGGGATAGGCATAGTAGCGGCGATAGCGCGCCACTTCCCGGCTGCCCAGGTCGATCAGGGTGACCTGGATGTGCTCCCAGCTGATCTCGCAGCCGATCGAATAGAGTGCCTCGTAGTTCAGAAACAGCGGGGTGGCGGGCTGACCGCGACGGCCGCGCAGCACATCGCCGCGCGCGATGAAGCCTTCGCTTTCGAGTTCGGCGACAATGGCCGAGGCCGTCTGGGGCGCCAGTCCGGTCATGCGCGAGAGATCGGCATTCGACAAGCCGGAATTGAAGGTAATCGCCGTCAAGACAGCTCTGCGGTTTGCGGCACGCAAACTGGCGTGCTGCACACCCCGCGCGGCTGGCGCGAAGAAATCCGTCATGGTGTCCGGTCCCTGCTACGGCCCGAAGAAAAAATGAAAAAACTCTCGCGCACTCCGGGCGGAGCGCGCGACTCCGATAATGCGGCGCATTGTGTGCGAGTACTTACGCGTCAGGTCAAGCTCTTGTTCACCAGTTCGTGACTGAGCCGTCGCGTCGCCTGAGGTGGGGCGCTTCCCAGAACTTGAAGCTCTGCTGCTTGATCAGCTCCTCGTTGACCTCGATGCCGAGGCCGGGGGCGTCGCTGACCGGGTAGACGGCACCGTCGAGCCGCGGCTGTACCGGGAAGAACTCGGAATTGTCGAAGCCGAGGCTCTCGGCCGGGCTCGAGCGGGTCTCCAGCCAGGAGAAATTGGCGACTGCTGCCGAAAAGTGCAGCGTCGCGGCCGTGCAGATCGGGCCCAGCGGGTTGTGCGGCATCAGGTCGACATAGTGCGCCTCGCTCCAGCCGGCGATCTTCATCGACTCCGTCAGGCCGCCGGCATTGCAGATGTCGATGCGGTTGAACTGGTGGATGCCGCGCTCGATGTAGGGCAGGAACTGCCACTTGGACGCAAATTCCTCGCCGATGGCGAAGGGCACGTCGGTCAGCTTGCGCAGGCTTTCATAGGCCTCCGGCGTCTCGTCGCGGATCGGCTCCTCAAGGAAGTCCAGCGTGCCCGATGGCATCTTCTGGCAGAAGCTCGCCGTTTCGGCGATGGTCAGCCGATGGTGATAGTCGATGCCGAGGACAACCGCCTCGCCCAGTTCCTCGCGTGCCTTCACGCACCATTTCGCGGTCTCGTGGATCGACTCGCGCGGCTCGTAGGTGCCGTGGTGCACCTGCCCCCTGCCGTGCTCGGCCGGTGACAGGCGCATGGCGTTCCATCCGGCTGCCATCAGCATCTTGGCCTGTTCGATCATTTCCGGCCCAGGCTTGGCCGAGGTCGTCGCGAAAGTCGGGATCACGTCGCGCTGCTTGCCGCCGAGCAGGTCGTAGACCGGCACGCCCAGCGCCTTGCCCTTGATGTCGTAGAGCGCGATGTCGATGGCCGACTGCGCGGCCAGCAGCACGCGTCCGCCCTCGAAATACTGGCTGCGGTAGAGCTCCTGCCAGATTCGGCCGATCTTGAACGGGTCCTGGCCGATCAGGAACTCGCGAAAGTGCTCGATGGCGCCGACCACGGCCTTTTCCCGGCCCGACAATCCGCTTTCGCCCCACCCGAACACGCCCTCGTCGGTCTCGATCTTGACCAGCAACTGGTTTCGGGTTCCGACCCAGACGGCATAGGGGATGATGGCGGTGATCTTCATATGCGTCGGGCCTCCCGTCCCAGATGCCGCTACGGGCATCTTGTTGTGGCGGGCAAACTCACAGATCGTACATTATCAGTCAACGCTGGTGTATCATGTTTTGTGGCCGGCGAGCGCGCTGACCAATCCCGCTCCCCTTGGCGGCCGGCCGGTTCGTGGCTAGTGTGCGCGCCAATGAGCGCGATTGCCATGCCTGAAGACCCGCCCCCGGCGCCGCGTCCCCTGGATGCGGGGCTTGTCTATGAGGCGCTGCGCGAGGATATCGTCCTCGGCCGGCTGTCGCCGAGCGAGCGGCTGGTTATCGCCAGCCTTGCGGCCCGCTATGGCACCAGCACCAATCCGGTGCGCGAGGCGCTGCAGCAATTGCGGGGCGAAGGGCTGGTGGTGTTCACCCGCAATCGCGGCGCCCGGGTCCGGGCCATCGACGAAGCCTTTGTGCGCGATATCTTCGAGGTGGCAGAACTGATCGAGGCCCGGTTGGTGGGTGGCTTCGTGCCGCTGGCCTCCGAGGTCGATATCCAGCGCCTCGAAGCGATCCAGGACGAGTACGAAGCGGTCAATTTCAGCGATCCGCCCCGGGTGGCCGAACTCGACCTGGCCTTTCACAGCACCATGTACGAGCGCCACCACAATCGGGTTGCGGTCGAACTCTGGCGGCGGCAGCGCGATACGCTGGCCACCATCAATCGCGGCTTCCCGGTGTCGCTCAGCCGGCGCCGGGCGGTGCTGGAACAGCATCGGGCGCTGATCGCGGCCATCGCGGCGCAGGATGCCGAGGCGGCCGTTGCGGTCATCGTGCAGCATGTGCGCGGCGCCGGCGAGCATTTCGTCGAGCAGATGCGGGCGCACCGCCACGACGTCGCCACCTGATGGTCCAGCGCGTCCTGGTGACCGGGGCGGCCGGCTTCGTCGGCCGGCGGGTGGTGGCCGATCTCAGGGCTTCGGGCATCGACGTGGTGGCCACGGCGCGCTTGCCGGGGCCGGGCCTCACCGCCATCGGCACGGTCACACCGCAGACCGACTGGCGGCCGCTGCTCACCGGCTGCGATGGGGTCATCCACCTTCTCGCCCGGGTGCATCGTGGCGGCAGTGGCAGCGATGCCGACTATCTCGCCGACAATCGCGACATCACCGAGCGGCTGGTACGCGACGCGGCGGCCGCCGGGGTGAAACGGCTGGTGTTCGTCTCCAGCATCAAGGTCAATGGCGAAGCCAGCACACCCGGCACGCCATGCCGCCCGGACGATACGCCGGCACCGGTCGATGCCTATGGCCGCAGCAAGCTCGCCGCCGAACTGGTGCTCCACGCGGTCGCGGACGAGACCGGGCTCGAAGGGGTCGTGGTGCGGCCACCGCTGGTCTATGGCCCGGGCGTCCGTGCCAATTTCGGACTGCTGATCCGGCTTGTCGCTCTGGGCTTGCCGCTGCCCTTCGCCCGGCTCGACAACCGTCGCTCGCTGATCGGGCTCGGCAATCTGGCGGACGTTCTCAGGGTCTGCCTCGACCATCCTGCGGCGGCCGGCGAAACATTCCTCGTTGCCGATGGTGCGGCGCCGACGCTCCCCGAGCTGCTCCTTGCCATCGGGCGGGCGCTGGGGCGACCGGTCAGGCTGTTCGGCCTCGATCCCGGCGTCCTGAAAGCGCTGCTGCGCCTCGCCGGAGGCAGCGCTCTCGCCGCCCGGCTGGCGGGCGAACTGGTGGTCGATGACAGCAAGACCCGGGCGCTGCTCGGCTGGCAACCGCCCTATGGCCTCGACGAGGAACTCGCGGCCACCGTCGCCGCCCGCCGCCGCTGATCAACACCCGCCCGCGGGGCTTTATTTCAAACCCCTTTGCCCCTACAGACGATTGTCGTCAAAGGAGTGGGACATGCCCAGGACCGATATTGCCCGGCGTGTGTACAACCACACCTGGAAGCTCGACCCGATCGTCCGGAGCCTGCTCGACACCGATTTCTACAAATTGCTGATGCTGCAGATGATCTGGGGGCTCTATCCCAAGGTCGATGCCAGTTTCACGCTGATCAATCGGCACAAATCGATCCGGCTCGCCGACGAGATCGATGAGCAGGAGCTGAGGGCCCAGCTCGACCACGCCCGCTCGCTGCGCTTTTCCAAGAAGGAAATGATCTGGCTGGCGGGCAACAGCTTTTATGGCTCGCGCCAGATCTTCTCGCCGGCCTTCCTCGCCTGGCTCGAAAGCTACCGGCTGCCCGAATATGAGCTCGAGCGCCGCGACGGGCAGTTCGTGCTGACCTTCCCGGGCCGCTGGGTCGAGACCACGATGTGGGAAATCCCGGCCCTCGCCATCATCAACGAGCTCAGGTCGCGCGCGGCGATCCACGACTACAAGCCGTTCGAACTCGACGTGACCTATGCCCGGGCCAAGGCCAAGATGTGGGAGAAGGTCGAGCGGCTGAAAAAGCTGCCCGATCTGCGCATTTCCGATTTCGGCACCCGCCGCCGGCACTCGTTCCTGTGGCAGCGCTGGTGCGTCGAAGCCCTGAAGGAAGGGCTTGGCTCGGACGTGTTCACCGGTACGTCCAACGTGCTCCTCGCCATGGATACCGATCTCGAGGCGCTCGGCACCAACGCCCATGAGCTGCCGATGGTGCTCGCCGCCATCGCCCCCAACGAGGCGGCCATGCGCGACGCGCCCTATCAGGTGTTGCGCGACTGGGAGAGCTATTATGGCGGCAATCTCAAGATCGTCCTGCCCGATGCCTTCGGCACGGCCTCGTTCCTCAAGCACGCGCCCGACTGGGTGGCGGACTGGACCGGCTTCCGCCCCGACAGCGCCCCCGCCATCGAGGGCGGCGAGCGCATCATCAAGTGGTGGCGCGAACGCGGCCGCGACCCGCGCGAGAAGCTGCTGATCTTTTCGGACGGGCTCGACGTCGACATGATCGAAGAGGCCTATCACCACTTCGATGGCAAGGTGCGCATGGCCTTCGGCTGGGGCACCAATCTCACCAACGACTTTGCCGGCTGCTCGCCGATCCCCAATAGCCGGCTTGAGCCGATCTCGCTGGTCTGCAAGGTGTCCGAGGCCAATGGCCGCCCGGCGGTCAAGCTCTCGGACAATCCCGAAAAGGCCACCGGCACCCGCGAAGAGATCGAGCGCTACATCCGCATCTTCGGCGCCGAGGGCCGCGTCGAGCACGCGGTGAAGGTGTAGCGGGGCCGGACAAGTCGGGCCCGCCACCGACCGGGGAGTACGGTGGCAGGCCCTGTCGTGCCCATCCGCGCGCTGCGGACGGGTGCGATCAGTTGTCGATGGTGCGGCGGCGATATTCGCTGGCCGCGTAGAGCACCAAGGCCGAGAACACCACGCCGATGGCGATCTGGAGCGGGTCGAGCCGGCCGAACAGGTCAGCGGTGAACCGCATGGCGTCGATCGGCTCGCCGGAGAAGAACCATTGCTTGGGATAGCCTTCCTCGATGCTGGGGAAGGTCAGCCGTTCGGCGATATAGCCGAACACCGTGCCACCCCGTGCCGTATTGGGCACGACGAGGTTCTCGATCAGCCCGAGCAGCGATGGGATAAGGAAAGCCAGCGGAATGCTCCAGCGGCCGACAATGGCAGACAGGGCCCCGACCCAGGCAAAGAACGGCAGGTACCAGACGACCACCGCCACGGTGGCGGCGAGCGCGGTGCCGGCCACCTGCGGATAGCTCGGCAGCACCTCTCCCAGAATCGCCATGAAGCCTGCTGGAGACTCCCGCGTCGCCGCCGACAGCACGGCGAGGATCAGCCCGGTCGCCAGCATGGCGAGAAAGCCGATCAGCGGCACCAGTACGGTGGCGGTGGCAAACTTCGAGAGCAGGATTTTCAGGTCGGAAACCGGCATCGACTTCCAGAACAACATGGAATTGTTGCGCCGGTCGGCGGCATAGGCGTCGGCCGAGTAAAAGAAGATCAGCATGACGAAATAGGCCAGCCAGCCGAGCGCGAAGATCAGGAAGCCGAATTCGAAGACCTTGCCGGCATAGACGGCAAAGGCTGCCAGTGCCGCCGTCCGGGCCTGCGATGTGGTGGTCGCATCGGCACCATATTCGGTGGCGATCTCCAGAAAGATATTCTCAAAGCGTCCGGTGACGAGCCCGCCACCGAGGAAGACGACGAGCAGCGCGATCAGCACCAGCGGCGCATAGATGAAGGCGCCGCGGTGTTCGATGGTTTCGCGCCGCATCAGGGCGAAGAATGCTCTCATCTGGCGCTCTCGGGATTGGCAGTGGGGCGCTGCATCAGCGCGACGAACAGATCCGACATGGTGGGCGTCGACACCTGGCCCAGGCTGGACAGGGTTTCCCGATCGGCGCCATCGAACACCATCACGGTCTGGCCGAACCGGGTTTCTTCGAACACCGGACCGAGCCCGCGGGCCTGCTCCACATTGGCCGGGTCGGTCATCACCAGCTGCGAGAATTTCTCGTTCACCGTTTCCATCTGCATGTGGAGGATCAGCTCGCCATCGCGCATGAACATGATGTCACTGAGCATGAACTCGATCTCGTCCACCTGATGGGTGGTGATCAGCAGCGTGCGTTCCTCGGTCATGTAGTCTTCCAGCAGGCGCCGGTAGAAGCGCTTGCGGTACGAGATGTCGAGCCCGAGCGTCGGCTCGTCCAGCACCAGGAGTTTGGCATCGATCGCCATCACCACAGCGAGGTGCAACTGGGCCAGCATGCCCTTCGAGAGCTGCCGGATTCGCGCCTCCATGCGGATATCGGTGCCTTCGAGGAAGCTGCGGGCCTTGTCCTGGCTGAAGCCGGGGTGGATGTTGGTCAACAGCGCGAAGAGTTCGCGGACCCTCAGGAAGCGCGGCAGGCTCGCGACGTCCGAGATGAACGCCACATTGCGCATCAGCTGGGCGCGGCGGGCAAAGGGGTCCTCGCCGAGGACGCGGATCGTGCCCTCGCAGCCGGTCAGGCCGAGCAGGGCATTCAGCGTCGTCGTCTTGCCGGCACCATTATGGCCGACGAGGCCGTAGATGCGTCCGGCCGGGATATCGAAGTCGAGGCCGTGGAGGATCTCCTTGCCGCCGAACTTCTTTCTCAGCCCGCGGGCTGAAACGATGATCTGGCTCTCAGCCATTGGCCGTGCTCCCCACATTGGTGCTGTCACCGGTCTTGCCCGCTTCGGCCGGGCTCGCCTCGCTGTCCATCAGGTCTCGCGTCGTCAGCCCCAGCGCGGCGATCTGGCTGCGGATGCGGGGCCAGTCCTCGCGGAGGAAGCGGTTGCGCTCATGCTGCAATAGGGCGGCGCGGCCGCCCCCGGTGACGTACATTCCCAAGCCTCTCCGTTTTTCGACCACGCCGATATCGACCAGCGCCTCGAAGGCCCGGGTCACCGTCAGCGGATTGACGCTCAACTCTGTCGCGACCTGCCGGATCGAAGGCAGGGCATCGCCATCTGCCACCGTACCGCGCAGGATCATGTCCATCAGCCTTTGCCGGATCTGTACGAAGATCGGCTGGCCGGTGTGAAACTCATCCATCAGCTCACTCACTTAGTGTGCTACACAACTAGCACACCAATACGCCGTGTCAAGTGCCCTGCTGATGGGAGTCGCTCGTTGCCGGAATAGCGAACAATCCCTTCAGCATTGGCGCGCTTATCGGCGACGTCGGCTGCGCCTATTTCTGCTCACGAACGCGGCGCCCCTGCGTCGCAGCATTTCTGGAGGCTTTGAAGATGATCACCGAGATCAAGGGCCTGCATCACGTCACCGCCATGGCGCGCGATGCGGCGCTCAACAACCAGTTCTTTGCCGGCACCCTCGGGTTGCGCCGGGTCAAGCAGACCGTCAACTTCGACGAGCCCAGTGTCTATCACCTCTACTACGGTGACGAGACGGGCAGTGCCGGCACCATCATGACGCATTTCCCGTTCCCGCACATCGCCCGCGGCCGTCCCGGTGCCGGCGAAGTGGGCACCACCGCCTTTGCCGTGCCCAAGGGCAGTCTCGGCTACTGGCAGGATCGGCTGATCGCCGATCGCGTCGGCGATCTCGCGGCGTCCGAGAGCTTTGGCGACAAGCGCCTGACTTTCCGGGCGCCGGAAGGCGACAGCCTCGCGCTGGTCGAGGTCGAGAATGACCCGCGCACCCCGTGGACCGGCAATGGCGTCGATGCGGAGCATGCTATTCGCGGCTTCCACTCGGCTTCGCTGCGTCTCCGCGATGGCGGGGCCACCGAGGAGCTGCTGAAGTTCATGGGCTACGAGAACGCTGCGCGCCACGAGGGCATCAACCGGCTGGTCCGTCCGGGCGGCAATGGCGCCGACCTCATCGACATCGAGGTGCTGCCCGATGCCAACCGGGCCGATCTCGGCGCCGGGTCCGTCCACCATCTCGCCTTTGCGGTCGATGACCGGGCGGCGCAGCTGGCGGTGCGCAAGGCGCTGATGGATACCGGCTACCAGGTGACACCGGTCATCGATCGCGACTACTTCTGGGCGATCTACTTCCGCACCCCCGGCGGCGTCCTGTTCGAAGTGGCGACCAACGAGCCGGGCTTTGCCCGCGACGAGGACACCGCGCATCTGGGCGAAGCGCTGAAGCTGCCGACCCAGCACGAGCATCTGCGCGCCGTGCTCGAAAAGACCCTGCAGCCGCTGGCGGCCTGAGGAGAAGTGCCATGAACAACGATTACCTCCATATCGACCGGCCCGGCGCGTCCCCTGACGCGCCGGCACTCTACCTGTTCCACGGCACCGGCGGGGACGAGCACCAGTTCCTCGATCTCGGTCCCGAACTGGTGCCCGGTGCGCGGATCATCGGCGTGCGTGGCGATGTTTCGGAAGGCGGGGCGCTGCGCTATTTCCGGCGGCTCGGCGAAGGCCGCTACGACATGGCCGACTTGGCGCGCGCCACCGACAAGCTCTCGGGCTTCGTCGCCAAGACGCGGGGCAGCGCGGCCGCCAGCTATGGCTTCGGCTATTCGAACGGCGCCAATATTCTTGCCTCGGTGCTGTTCAGCGCACCGGAGCGCTTCGATCGGGTGGTGCTGCTGCACCCACTGATCCCGTTTGCACCGGCGCCGCAGCCGGGCCTCAAGGGCAAGCGGGTGCTGATCACGGCCGGACGCCGGGATCCGATGGCGTCGGTCGCCGCCACCGAGGCGCTGCTCGACTACTTCACCGCCAATGGCGCTCAGGCCGAGCTGGTCTGGCACGAGGGCGGCCATGAGCTGCGCCGCGAAGAGCTTCTCGCGGCACGCAATTTTCTTGCCGGCTGAGTGCAGCCGGGCGGCAGCCAGTCTCCGCCCGGTTCACCATCGAATGCCGCTCCGGAATTAGCCACTCGTTTACACTTGTGGTCCTAGGTTCGCTTCAGGTGAACCGGAGCCGGGCGTTGTACTCCGCGCCCGGATGGCCATGGCAGAAACTTCAAAGCGTCGGGTTCGGCCGGCGAGCCTGCGGACACGCGTGCTCGTCCTTACGCTTTGCGCCTTTGCCGTCGTTTCGGTGCCGGCCTATTTCGCCTTCACCACCATCGTCAACGACACCATCCTGCGGCTCGGGGCGCAGTTCGCCGAAAAGCAGATCCTGTTCGATCGCTACCGCGGGCTCGGGGCGCTGATGCAGGAGGTCAAGCTCGCCGAAACGCTGGCCAGCTCCGAGACCATTCACGCCTGGGCGAAGGACGAGTTCAACAACGAACGGCGCGCCCGCGGCATTGCCGAACTCGAACACTTCCGGCAGACCTTCGCGGGCCGCAGCTATTTCTTCGTCGTCGCCACGTCAGCGAACTATTATTTCAACGACGCGGAGAACCGCTATGCCGGCAAACAGCTGAGCTACACGCTCGATCCGGACAACCCGCGCGATGGCTGGTATTTCAGGACCGCCTCGCTCGGCGACGGCTGCCACCTCAATGTCGACCATGACGATGTGCTCGCGGTCACCAATGTGTGGATCAACTGCGTCATCCGCGACGGCGAACGGGTGCTCGGCGTGCTCGGCACCGGCCTCGATCTCACCAGCTTCGTCGAGGACGTGGTCGATATTCCGCAGAACGGTGTCACCGCGCTGTTCATCGACCGGAGCGGCGCCGTCCAGGCGCATCGCGACACGACACAGGTCGATTTCCACTCGATCACCAAGCATATCGCTAGTCGCAAGACCATCTTCGCCATGCTCGACGGCGAGGCCGATCGCGTGGCGATGCAACAAATGCTCGACGAGGTCACCGGCACGGATGTGCAGGTGCGCAGCCAGTTCATGCAGATGAAGGGCCGCCAGGTGCTGGTCGGCGTTGGCTATCTCGACCAGCTCGGCTGGTACAATGTCACGGTGATGGACATCGACGAGATCATCGACCGCAGCATTTTCGTCCCCATCGGTGCGCTCATTGCCGGGTTGATGATCGTCGTGACCCTGATCCTGTCGTGGCTGTTCCGCCGCTTGGTGCTGGCCCGGCTGGCCCGGGTGGAAGCCCGCATTACCGCCGTCGATGAGGGGCACTACACCCAGGGCGAAGTCGACCTCGGCAATGACGAGATCGGCCGCATGTCGCAGGCCTTCGATGCGATGGCGAAAGGCATCGAGAGCCACACCGTCGAGCTCGAGCGTCAGGTCGAAGCGCGCACGGCCGAACTCCGGCGTATTGCCGATCGCGACCAGATGACCGGTATCCTCAACCGGCGCGGCTTCATCGCTGCCTTCGAGGCCATTCGCGCCGCCGTAGCGCCGGAGACGCGCATGGCGTTGCTCCTCATCGATATCGACGACTTCAAGACCATCAATGACAGTTTTGGCCATTTCGTCGGTGATCGCGTCGTCGTCGAGATCGCGCGCCGGCTCGATGGGCTGCTACGCAATGCCGATGTGTGCGGGCGCTGGGGCGGCGACGAGCTGATCCTGCTTGTCGGCGACATTCGCGATCATGAGGTCGGCGCGGTGGCCGAGGCGGTGCGTCGCGCGTTGGTCGCGCGCTCGATCGATATCGGCGATGGTCGCGTCGTTCACCCGCGGCTCAGCATCGGCACGTGCCTCGTCGAGGCGTCCGACACTGTCGCGCAGGCTGCCGACAAGGCGGATTCGGCGCTCTATCGGGCCAAGGCCAGCGGCCGTAACCGCGCGGTCGCCCATACGCCAGATCGCGGCATCTGGAACAAGCTCAGCGCCTGAAATCCTCACTTCCGTCGGCTCGAACGCTCATGCAGGCAATCGCCTTGCGGGCCTGGCCGAGTTCGGCTTGGATGAGTCGCAAAACGGGAGGGGAATCGCATGTCTGGTGTCTACGAGCATCATGAGAAGGAATTCGGTCAGCTGATCCAGGGCAGCGCCAAGCTGGAAACGCTGTATTCGGATTGTCGCTGGGCCGAGGGGCCGTGCTGGTTCGGCGATGCCAACCAGCTGATCTGGTCCGATATTCCCAACAACCGGCTGATGCGCTGGGTGCCCGGTGGCGGCGTTTCGGTGTTCCGCGAGGGCTCCAACTACATCAATGGCAATACCCGCGACCGCGAGGGCCGGCTGGTGTCGTGCTCGCATGGCGGGCGCAATGTGGTGCGCACCGAGCTCGATGGCCGCATTACCGTCCTCGCCGACAGCTATCGCGGCAAGAAGCTCAATGCCCCCAACGATGTGGTGGTGAAGTCCGACGGCACCATCTGGTTCACCGATCCGGGCTACGGGATCCTGTCGGATTACGAAGGCTACAAGGGCGAATTCGAGCAGGACGGCTGCTACGTCTTCAAGCTCGATCCGGCAACGGGCGAGCTCAGCGTCGCCATCGACGATTTCGTCCGCCCCAACGGCATTGCCTTCTCACCGGACGAGAAGCTGCTCTATGTCGCCGACAGCGCCTATAGCCATGGCAAGGACCTGCCGCGCCACATCCGCGTCTTCGATGTCGGTGCCGACAACAGTGTCTCGAATGGCCGGGTGTTCTACACGGTCGACAACGGTCTGCCGGACGGCTTCCGTCTCGACGATCGCGGCAATGTCTGGACCTCGGCGCATGACGGCGTCCACTGCGTCAATCCGGCGGGTGTCGTGCTCGGCCGGCTGAAGACCCCGGACGTGGTCGCCAATGTCGAGTTCGGCGGCCCCCGCCGCAACCGGCTGTTCATCTGCGCGACGCAAAGCGTCCATTCGATCTACCTCGCCGTCAACGGCGCCGTGCGGCCGTAGCTGGATGCGAGCAAGATGGAGAAGCCACGCTCAAACGGCGGTGAAAAGCTCCAGCAGGTGCCGCCGGAGGACGTGGCGCGCCTTGAGACTCTGCGCGCTGCGCTCTCCACCGGCGAAGTCAGTGGGCCAGCTACGGACTTCGACTTCGATGCCTTCGTTGTTCGGAAGCGCAATGAGCTTCGGTAGGCTGTTGCGTGCTGCGCACCCCACCCTTGATCCCTCCCCATCAAGGGGAGGGATACGCAAGACCTGAAGCCTCAGCTATCGCCTCCCTCCCCCTTGTGGGGAGGGAATGAGGGTGGGGGTGGGTCTACCAGCCAGAAGGCGGGATTGCTCGAAAGTTTGCCCGAGCGCTTACGCCGCCTTCGGGTCCTCCGGCTCGCCGCCGCTCTCGACCGCCAGCACCGTCAGGTTCTGCTTCCGGCCGTCGCGGGTCAGCCAGCTGATCGACTGGCCGGCGGTCAGCCCCAACAGGGCCGTCCCGATCGGGGTCAGCACCGAAATGCGGCCTTCGGCAATATTGGCGCGTGCGGGATAGACCAGCGTCACCTCGCGTTCGGTGCCGTCCCAGGTGCGATAGCGCACGTGGGAGCCCATGCCGACGGTGTCGGGGGGCAACTGGCCGTCGGGAACGACCACCGCCCGCTCGAGTTCATAGAGCAGATTGTCGGCGATGTCCGCGCCGTGGCCGCTGCCGGCCATGGCGAGCACGAGGAGCTGCTGGTGGTCGCTGACGCCCAGGACGATGTCGGGCGAAAGCGGTGGGGTGGCCCCGGCGGAGCCGTGATGATTGGTCTGCATGTGCGTTGTCTTTCCGGCCGCGCGCGTTCCCGCGTCGCTGACCCTAGTTGAATGTGTTGTGGGATATCCGGCGCGGCCAGAATGGGCCCAGGTCAGGCGCTGACGATGCAGCGGGCCTTCAAGGCAGGTCTCTGGATTGCCCTAGATCCGCGGGCGCCGGGCGCAGGACCTAGGGACGAGCGATTGCCGCCGAAAGGCTCCGGCGGAGAACGGCGTGACAATTTGCGCGCAGATCGCTCATGGCTTCATAAGTGGCCCCTCGGCCGGCAAAGTCAATGCCGGCCCTGGACAGTGCTGCGATCAGACGCCGCGGCGACGCAACGTGATGCGCTGGCGGGGCGGCGCCCGTCGTGGGGCCGGCGCCGGTGTCGGCTCATGGCCGAGGCGGAAGCGATCGGCATGCCAGTCGTTCTCCTCGAAGGCCAGCGCGTTGGTCGCTGCGTCATAGCGGATGGTCAGCGGACGACCGGTGGTCGAGTGCACCTGCAGCAATGCCGGCGCGGCGGATGGGTGGGCACGGAGCTGAGCCAATCTGGACCTCCATGGGGTTGTGGCAGCACCTGCTGCAACAACGCTTTGTTAACCATGAATGATCCACGTCACATGACGCGGCGATGAACGAGCGGTGACAATCCAAGTTGTTGGCCTCGCGAGGATATCGCTCGCAGTGTCGTTGGTGGTCCAGAAACCCCGCCGAATCAGGGCGTGTGGCGCTGTTCGAAGCCGGGGTGAACCTCACCGGCAAAGGGCTCCACCGCCACCGCCGCGACATGAGCCGATGGTGGGCCCTGATGCAGCAGGTCGACGATGGCATGCACCTCGGCGCTGCGGCCGGCCAGCACCGCCTCGACAGTGCCGTCGCGCAGATTGCGCACCCAGCCATCGAGCGACAGCGCTGTGGCCTGCCGCTCGACAAAGGCGCGGAAGCCCACGCCCTGCACCCGTCCGCTGATGATGACGCGGACGGCGCGGTACATCAGAACGTCGCCCCGATCTGCCAGGGCACGAATTCGTTGTCGCCATAGCCGAGCTGCTCGGATTTGCTCTGCTCGCCCGAGGCAACCGAAAGGATCTTCTCGAAGATCTCCTGGCCCTTGTCTTCCAGCGACTTGCCGTCCAGCACGTCGCCGCCATTGATGTCCATGTCGTCGATCATCTTCTCGTAGATGTCCGAGTTGGTGGCGATCTTGATCGAAGGCGTCGGCTTGCAACCATAGGCCGAACCGCGGCCGGTGGTGAAGCAGAGGATATTGGCGCCGCCGGCCACCTGGCCGGTGGCGGACACCGGGTCGTAGCCGGGCGTGTCCATGAACACGAAGCCCTTCTCGGTGACCTGGTCGGCATAGTGATAGACGGCGTTGAGCGGGGTGGTGCCGCCCTTGGCTGCCGCGCCCAGCGACTTTTCGAGAATGGTCGTCAGCCCACCGAGCTTGTTGCCGGGGGAGGGGTTGTTGTTCATCTCCATGTTGTTGCGGGCGGCGTAGTCCTCCCACCAATGGATGATGTCGATCAGCTTCTCGCCGACCTCGCGGCTCTTGGCACGGCGGGTCAGGAGGTGCTCGGCGCCATAGATTTCCGGGGTCTCGGAGAGGATCGCGGTGCCGCCATGCCGGACGAGAATGTCGGCCGCGACGCCCAGCGCCGGGTTGGCGGTGATGCCGGAATAGCCGTCCGAACCGCCGCATTGCAGCGCCAGCATCAGTTCCGATGCCGGCTGGGTGGTGCGGGTCGCCTTGTTGACGGTGGGCAGCATCGCCTTCACCGCTTCGACCCCCGCCTCGACGGTCTTTCGCGTGCCGCCGACTTCCTGAATGGTCATGGTGCGGAAGGTTTCGCTTTCCGTCACGCCATAGGCTTCCTTGAAGCGCGGAATCTGGAAGCCTTCGCAGCCGAGGCCGACCATGATCACGCCGCCCATATTCGGGTTGGTGGCATAGCCCCAGGTGGTCTTTTTCAGGGTGTCGAAGATCACGCCGCGATAGTCGATGACGCAGCCATTGGCCTGCTTCAGCGCAACGATGCCATCGATGTTCGGATAGTCGTCGAGAATGCCGGAGCGCTCGATTTCCTTGGCGATGAAGCCGGCCACCGTGGTCGAGCAGTTCACCGAGGTAAGGATGCCGACATAGTTGCGCGTCCCGACCGTTCCGTTCGAGCGCTTGAAGCCCTGGAACGTTGCCTGTTGGTCGCCCGTAAAGAAATCGACCGGCTGCACGCCCTCGCAGAACGCATAGTCCCGCTCGAACGCGCCATGTTCCTCGCCGATACCGGCATTGTGCTCATGCACCCAGTCGCCGGCCGGGATGGTCTCCTTGGCAAAGCCGATGATCTGGCCGAACTTGACGATGGCCGCGCCGGCCGCAATCTGCTGGACGGCGAACTTGTGTCCCTTGGGCACACGGCGCACGGTCGCGACGCCCTCGGCGGTCTGGGCGCCAACCTCGAGATTACCGAGCGCGACGGCAACATTGTCGGTGGGGTGGAGCAGCAGCGTGCGGGTGGAGGGGCGGGACATCACGTCGGACATTGCGGGACTCTTGGTTCAGGGGTCGGCGGGCCTTGCGGCAGGTCTCGTGTGGGCGGGCCGGCTTGCCACCCTGGCATTGGCAGGTCAAAAGCAGGCGGTTGAATTACACTGGCCGTCCAACTAACATGTTAGCATGAAGATGGAAGCGACTCCCTACCAGTTTCTGACGCCTCCCGCCAGTCCCGGGCGCGGCAACGTCACCGTCTTCGTCACCGACGCCTTGCGGCAGGCGATCGTGACGCTGGACCTCGCGCCGGGCGAGGTCATCGACAAGGGCGCCATCTGCGACCGGCTCGGAGTGTCGCGGTTTCCGGTCTCGGAAGCCTTGGCGCGGCTCCAGGCCGAGGGGCTGGTCGATATCCTTCCCCAGCGCGGCTCGATCGTGTCGCTGGTCAAGATCGCCGACGTGCTCGAATATATGCTGATCCGCAAGGCGCTCGAGGCCGAGGCGGTGCGCGTCGTCACCGGCAATCATTCCGACGAACTGATCGAGACCTTGCAGCGCAATATCAGCTACCAGCGCGCCGCCGTGGAGATCGACGATTCCTCCGGCTTTCACGAGCGCGATATCGAGTTTCACGACATCATCTTCGGCGACATGCGCTTCACCAAGGTGAAGGCGGTCATCGAGAACACCCGCGCCAATCTCGACCGGGCGCGCCGGCTGATCCTGACGCCGCGCCGGCTGAACGTGACGCTCGAGGAACACCAGCGCATTCTCGACGGCATCATCGCGCGCGATCCGGTGCAGGCCTCCGCGGCGATGCGGGCCCATATCGACTCCGTGATGGCCGAACTCATCGCCTTCGCGCAGGGCCATCGCGAATTGTTCGCCGATGGCGACCTGCTGCGTGACGAACCGCTCTATGCCTCCTTCCCCTTCGGCTAGCGGGGCGTAGCCATCTCTGCCGGCCGAGGGGCATGCGCCGGCCCACACTGCAACCGAGGAGACGACCGAATGCTTAAGGGCATACCCCCCATTCTGGGGCCCGACCTGCTGCACATCCTGCGCGCCATGGGACATGGCGACGAGATTGCGCTGGTCGACGCCAATTACCCCGCCACCAGCGCCGGTCCGGACCTGGTGCGCATCGATGGCGTGGACGTCTCGACACTGCTCGACGCGGTGCTGACGCTGATGCCGCTCGACACCTTTGTCGACCAGCAGGCCTTCGGTATGGCGGTCATCGGTCAGCCGGATACCTTTGCCGACACCCACACCGATTTCGACCGCATCATCAAAAAGCACGAGCCGGAGATGTCGCTGAGCCTCATCGAACGCTTCGCCTTTTACGAGCGGGTGCATGGCGCCTTTGCCGTCGTTCAGACCGGCGAGCGGCGGCTCTATGGCAATGTGCTGCTCAAGAAGGGCGTCATCCGCCCCGAATAGTCGCGGTTCCGAACGCATCCGCCCTAAGTCGGCCTCGACTTGGGCGGCATGCGGCGGCTAATCCAGCACCCAGTTTGTGAGGAGAACCCCACCATGAAACTCATGCGTGTTGGCGCCAAGGGCGCCGAAAAGCCCGCGCTGCTGCACACCGACGGCACCTATCGCGATCTGAGCAGTGTCGTCACCGACATTGCCGGCAGCGCATTGACCCCCGAAGGTCTCGCCAAGATCCGCGCCATCGACCCGATGACCCTGCCGGTGCTCGATGCCGGGCTGCGCATCGGTCCGTGCGTCGGTTCGGTCGGCAAGTTCATGTGCATCGGCCTCAACTATGCCGACCACGCGGCCGAAACCAATTCGCCGATCCCGGCCGAGCCGATCCTGTTCATGAAGGCGACCAGCGCCATCATCGGGCCGAACGACACGGTGATCCTGCCCAAGAACACGCTGAAGCCCGACTGGGAAGTCGAACTCGGCGTCGTCATCGGCAAGGAAGCCCGCTATGTCGACGAAAAGGACGCGATGGATTACGTCGCCGGCTATTGCGTGGTGAACGACCTTTCCGAGCGTCACTTCCAGACCGAGCGCGGCGGGCAGTGGACCAAGGGCAAGTCGGCCGACACCTTTGGCCCGATCGGCCCGTGGCTCGTCACCAAGGACGAAGTCGCCGATCCGCAGAACCTCAAGATGTGGCTCGAAGTCGACGGCAAGCGCTATCAGGACGGTTCGACCAAGACGATGATCTTCGGCGTCGCCCATATCGTCGCCTATCTCAGCCAGTTCATGAGCCTGCAGCCGGGCGACGTGATCTCCACCGGCACCCCGCCGGGCGTCGGCATGGGCCAGAAGCCCGAGCCGGTGTGGCTGAAGCCGGGCCAGACCATGGAACTGGGCATCGAAGGCCTCGGCCAGCAGAAGCAGATCACCCAGGCCTGGCGCGGCTGATTACGACGGGCGCCGGTTCCGGCCGGCGCCCATCGCTCCCGCTCAGAACCATAGGTCGCGCACGCAGCGGCCCGTCGGCGGCAGGTCCTCGAACGTGTCGAGGCCGTCGAATGTGTCGATGCTGAGGTCCATCACGGCCTCGGGCGCAGCGAGGCGCACGTTGACCGCCATGCGCCGGCGTCCGTCATTCTCCAGCACGAGACCGCGCCAGGCCAGCACGCAGGCGCAGGTTGGGCAGAACAGGGTCTCGAGATAGGGCTTATCGAGCTCGGCCCGACGGTACGCGCCGGTCGGGCCGCTGACGGTCACCGTTTCCCCCTCGTGGCCATAGGCCCACAGGGCCCCATAGCGGCGGCACAATGTGCAGTTGCAGGCCGTAATCGAGCCGGGGTCGCCCCACAGCTCCCAGCTGCATTTGCCGCAATGACATGTCCCCTTGAGGGATGCCGCAGCGTCCGTCATCTCACGGCCGCCGCGCCACGAAGTCGATCTCGACCAGCGCATCCACCGCCAGCGCCGTCACGCCCACCGTGGTCCGCGCCGGCAGCTTGCCGGGCTCGAAGAAACTCGGCCACAGCGCGTTCAGCGCCGCATAGTCGCGCTTGAACTCGGTCAGGTAGATGCGGGCCATGGTGACGTGCTCGAGCCCGAGCCCGATGCCGCCCAGGACGATCTTCAAATTCTCGACGACGCGGCGCGTCTGTGCCTCGACGCCCTCGGGCAGCGGGGCATCGGGCGCCGCCGGGTCGGTCGGCATCTGGCCGGTGACGAAAACCCAGCCATCGGCTTCCACCGCATGGCTGAAGGGGGCGACCGGGCGCGGGCCCGACGAGATCATGTGATGGACGGGCAGGCTCAAGGCGGATGTCTCCAGCTGAAACGCGTCCACCTTCATAGCGGTGCAGCGCAGGCGAGTCAGGGTCCAGTCGCGAAAAGCTGACTTGCGGACCGTTCCGGCCGAGCGCAGTCTCATGTCCATGCTCAGGCTTCTCGCTCGGCTCATGATCGCTGTGTGCCTGTTGATGCCGCTGCCGGCGCTGGCCGGCGAAGCGGAGGATAAGGCCGCGCTCGACCAGCTGTTCGTGCGGCTGGCACGGGCGCCGGATCAGGCCACCGCGCAGAAGCTCGACCGGCAGATCTGGGCGATCTGGACCTCACCGTCCGATCCCGATCTCGCGGCGCGCATGCTCGATGTGTTCGAGGCGCGCGATACGCGCAGCATCGCCATTGCCATCGAACTGCTCGACCAGCTTGTCATCGACTATCCCAACTATGCCGAGGGCTGGAACCAGCGGGCGACACTTTACTTCGTCACCGGCAATTACGAGGCCTCGCTCGCCGATTGCGAAAAGGTGCTGGCGCTCGAGCCCCGGCATTTTGGCGCGCTGTCCGGGCAGGCGGTCATCCATTTGCAGATGGGCCGGCGCGACCTGGCGCTGAAATCCATGGCGGCGGCGCTGGCGGTGCACCCGTTCCTCAACGAGGCCGCGTTGTTTCCCGAACTCAACCGGCCGATGACGCGAACCTGATCGCGGCACGCGTCGCGCACCGCTTGGCGCGAGGACGCTTTCCTCCCATATTCAGCCGACAAGGGGCGGGCCGATCTCACCCCCCGCCGCAAGGACCAGATCATGACAGACCAATTTCCGGTGGTGCGCGAAGACGATGGCCAGCGTGGCCGTTTCGCCATCTACCTGCCCGATGGCTCGGTGGCCGAAATGACCTACCAGCGCCGCGACGCCAACACCATCATTGCCGACCACACCGGCGTTCCGCCGCAATATCGCAACCAGGGCGTCGCCCTGAAGCTGGTCGAAGACGCCATGGCCGCGGTCCGTGCCGCCGGCGAAAAGGTGGTCCCCACCTGCTCCTATGTCGTCGCGCAGTTCCGCCGCCACCCGGACTGGGCGGATTTGCACGCCTGACGCGTTGGCTGGCCTAGTGGTGGTGCCCGCCGGTACCACCCGCCAGCGTCGAAATGATCGGGCAGTCCGGCCGATGGTCGCCATCGCAGGCCTCGGCCAGGGTGGCGAGCGTCTGCCGCATCTCGCCCATCAGCGCGATCTTCCTGTCGAGTTCGGCGATATGGCTGAGGGTCAGCGCCTTGACGTCGGCGCTGGCCCGCCCCGTGTCGCCCCAGAGCCGCAGCAGGTTGCGGATCTCCTCGATGGAAAAGCCGAGATCCCGGGCCCTTCGGATGAAGCCCAGCCGGTGCAGGTCGTGGTGCCCATAGTCGCGATAATTGCTGTCGCGCCGGTCGGCCGCCGGGATCAGCCCGATCGCCTCATAGTGCCGGATCATCTTGGCCGACACTCCGGTGTGCCGTGCGGCTTCGCCGATCTGCATGCTACAACTCCTTTGTTGCGAACATACTTGACCTTCCAATCATGGGAAGGTCAACAAGCCAGATATCGGCTGTCAACAACGACGGCTTTCCCGACTGACGAGGCCCGCCATGCACGACCACACCACAGCTTCCGCCCGCCCCGTGCTGCGCGATCCCGTGTGCGGCATGCGTGTCGACATGGAGACCGCCAAGCACCGCACCACGCATGACGGGCGCGAGCTCGGCTTCTGCTCGGCTGGATGCAAGACCAAGTTCGAGGCCGATCCGGCGGCCTATCTCACCTCCACCGATCCGGTCTGCGGCATGAGCGTCGATCGTGCCACCAGCGAACACATGCTCAAGCACGAGGGCACGCGCTATTATTTCTGCTGCGAAGGCTGCCAGACGAAGTTCGAGGCCGACCCGGCGAAATATCTCAACCAGACGCCATTCGTGCTGCCGCCCAAGGGCGGCAAGCCGGCTGCTGCTGCTGCGCATGGTCATCATCATGGCCATGATCACGGCCACAGCCACCACCCCAGTCCGGCCGCGGCGCCGGCGACCACCAGCCAGTCCGGGCTCTGGACCTGTCCGATGCATCCCGAAATCGTCAAGGACGGTCCGGGTGACTGCCCGATCTGCGGCATGGCGCTCGAGCCGATGGTCGCCTCGCTCGATGATGGCCCGCATCCGGAGCTGGTGGATTTCACCCGCCGCATGTGGGTCAGCGCCGCACTCAGCGTGCCGCTGCTGATCATCGCCATGGGGCCGATGCTGGGCCTGCCGCTGAACAGTCTGCTCGGCCCGGCCTCCGGCTGGCTGCAACTCGCGCTGGCGACGCCGGTCGTGCTCTGGGCCGCGTGGCCGTTCTTCCGGCGCTTCTGGGCCTCGCTGGTCAACCGCTCGCCCAACATGTGGACGCTGATCGGGCTCGGCGTCGGCGCGGCCTATCTCTTCTCCATCGTCGCCCTGGTGTTCCCGCAACTCCTGCCCGAGCACATGTTACACGCCGAAGGCGAGGCGCCACTGTATTTCGAGGCGGCGGCGGTGATCATCACGCTGGTCTTTGTTGGGCAGGTGCTCGAACTCCGAGCCCGCGAAGCGACCGGCAAAGCCATCCGCGCGCTGCTCGATCTCGCACCCAAGACCGCCTGGCGGGTCTGGCAGGGCCGCGATATCGAGGTGCCGCTCAGCGAAGTTGCCGTCGGCGACTGGCTGCGCGTCCGCCCCGGCGCATCGGTCCCTGTCGACGGCGTCGTCGTCGAAGGCCAGTCCTATGTCGATGAATCGATGCTCACCGGCGAGCCGGTGCCGGTCGAAAAGACGGTCGACGCCGCCGTCACCGGTGGCACGCTCAATGGCGAGGGCAGCTTCGTCATGAAGGCCACCCGCGTCGGTGCCGCCACCCGGCTCAGCCAGATCGTCGAGCTGGTCGGCAAGGCGCAGCGCAGCCGCGCCCCGATCCAGGGCCTCGCCGATCGCGTCGCGGCCTGGTTCGTGCCGCTGGTCGTCGTCATCGCCATCCTCGCCTTTGCCGCCTGGTACGTGTTCGGTCCCGAACCGGGTCTCAGCTATGGGCTCATCGCAGCGATGTCGGTGCTGATCATCGCCTGTCCCTGTGCCTTGGGGCTCGCGACGCCGATGTCGGTGATGGTCGCGACCGGGCGCGGCGCCCGTGCCGGTGTCCTCATCCGCGAGGCCAGCGCGCTCCAGTCCATGGCCGAGGTGGACGTGCTCGTCGTCGACAAGACCGGCACGCTTACCGAAGGCAAGCCAACGCTGGAGCAGGTCATCGCGGTCAAGGGCGTCGACGAAGGCTTCGTCCTCGCCATCGCTGCGGCGCTTGAGCGCGCCAGCGAGCATCCCATTGCCCATGCCATCGTGCGTGGCGCCGAAAAGCGCGGCGCACGGGTCTACGAGGCCACCGGTTTCCGCTCGGTCACTGGTCGCGGCATTGTTGGCGAGGTGGGCGGTGAGCCGGCCGTGGTCGGCAATCCGGGCCTGATGGCGGAACGCGGCATCGCGGTCGACGACAAGGTCGCGGCGCTGGCGCGCGAGCACGCGGCGGCTGGCCGCACCGCAGTGCTCGTCGCCCATGCCGGCAAGGTCATCGGCATCGTCACCGTCTCCGATCCGATCAAGTCGGGTGCCGCCGAGTCCCTCCGTCAACTCGGTGCGGAAGGCATCGAGGTCATCATGGCGACGGGTGACGCGGCCGGCACGGCGGAGGCTGTGGGCAAGACGCTCGGCATTGCCCGCATCGAGGCCGGTATGTCACCGGAGGCCAAGCACGACCTGATCGTCAAGCTCAAGAAGGACGGCAGGAAGGTCGCCTTTGCCGGCGATGGCGTCAACGACGCGCCGGGGCTTGCTGCCGCGGATGTCGGCATCGCCATGGGGCCGGGTGCCGATGTCGCCATCGAAAGCGCCGGCATCACGCTGCTCGGTGGCGAACTGGACGGTATCCTCAAGGCACGGCGGCTCTCGCGTGCCACCATGGGCAACATCACGCAGAACCTGCTGTTCGCCTTCGGTTACAATGCCCTGGGCATCCCGGTCGCGGCGGGCGTTCTCTATCCGATCACCGGCTGGCTGTTGTCACCGATGATCGCGGCGGCCGCCATGGCGCTGAGCTCGGTCAGTGTCATCGGCAACGCACTGCGGCTCAACGGCACGAAGCTCTGACGCCCTAGAGCGCCGGTGCGACGATCTTGATCGTCGGGTCGTAACGATAGACTGCACGGGTGTCGGTGCTCTTGCCGCCGACATCCGACTGGGTCTCGACGATCACCGGCAGTCGTGTTGCCGGGTCGGCATACATGGTCGACTTGGTGGCGACCGCCGACATGGTCATCTCGTAGCGAAAAGCCAGCAGGTCGCGGCCATCGATGGTCTGCGTGCCCAGGCACTCCACCGCGGTGATGCTGTCCAGCATGATGTCGGCGGCCTGAAAGCCGGCCATCGCCGCAGCTGCCACCGAGTCGGGCAGCGCGGTCCAGCCCCGGCCGGTGCCCGCGTCCGACCAGGCCTTGCCGTCCAGTACGGTCATTTCACTGGTGGTGCCGGCCACGACGTTCTTGGAGTGCATGGCGCTCGGCGGCACCACCTCGGCGGTAACGCTGAAACCGCCCGATACGGACGTCATGTCCATCGCATAGGGCCCGGAGGTCAACGAGCTGGCCAGGATGGTCTTGATGTCCTCGAGGCAATCGGCTTGGGCCGGCCCCGCAATCAGGGTCGCGAGGACGAGAACGGTGGTGCCGGCAATGCGCATGTCAAAGAACTCCGCTAGTTCCGGCGAGCATGCCAAAGCCGAACTGAAGCGGCGATGAACGCGGCCTCAGTACCCCTGCCGGCGCAGCAGATCGTTCGAATAGATGTTGTGCGGGCCGACATTGCGGATGTCGCGCTCGCCCATCAGCGCCATGGTCGTATCCATTTCCTTGCTGATGATGTTGAGCGCGCGGGTCACGCCTGCCTCGCCACCGGCGCCGAGCCCGAAGGCCATGGCGCGGCCGACAAAGGTGCCTTTGGCGCCGAGCGCCAGCGCCTTCAGCACGTCCTGGCCGGAGCGGATGCCGGAATCCATCAGCACCTCGGTCTTGTGGCCCACTGCGTCGACGATCTCGGGCAGGACGCGGATCGAGGAAGGGGCCCCGTCCAGCTGGCGCCCGCCATGGTTGGAAACGATGACGCCATCGGCGCCATTGTCCACCGCCAGCTGCGCATCCTCGGGGTCGAGCACGCCCTTCACCACTACCGGGCCGCCGAAGCGGTCCTTGATCCAGCCGATATCCTTCCAGTTCAGCGTCAGGTCGAACTGGCTGGCCGTCCACTTGCTCAGCGACGCCAGGTCGACTGCGTCCGTCACGTGGCCGTGGATATTGCCGAAGGTCTTGCTCTTGGCATTCAGCATGCCCAGCGCCCAGGCCGGCTTGGTGGCGAGTTCGAAGACGAAGGCCGGCGTCATCGGCGGCGGCGCGCGCAAGCCGTTGCGCACGTCCTTGTGGCGCTGGCCGAGGATCTGCAGATCCATCGTCAGCACCAGCACCGAACATTTCGCCGCCTTGGCGCGGTCGATCAGACGCTCGATGAACTTGCGGTCGCGCATCACGTAGAGCTGGAACCAGAACGGCTTGGTCGTTTCCTCAGCCACCTGCTCGATCGAGTTGATGCTCATGGTGGAGAGCGTGAACGGAATACCGAAGGCCTCGGCGGCCCGCGCCGCCTTGATCTCGCCATTGGGGCTCTGCAGCCCGGTCGAGCCGACCGGCGCGATGGCCACCGGCATCGCCACCGGATGGCCCAGCATGGTGGTCGCCAAATTGCGGTTCTCGAGGTTCACCGCCACGCGCTGGCGCAGCTTGATCTTCTCGAAATCCGTCGTGTTGTCGCGATAGGTGCCTTCGGTATACGAGCCGGAATCCGCGTAATCGAAGAACATCTTGGGCACGCGGCGGCGCGCCAGCTTCTGCAGGTCTTCGATGGTCAGGCACTTGTCGAGATTGGGCATGATGCGCCTCTAGCCGGTCACTGGGCGCTTTCTGTCACCTGACATGTCAGCGGTCAATGCGACCAGAGTGGGGTATCGTCCAGTTCAGGCGCCTGTTGCCGGAGCTGGACTGGAGACCGGGTCGGGGCGGATGGTCAGCTGCTGGTAGACCTTGCGTGCCACCGCTTTCATCTCCTCCGCCGGCAGGTCGCCGACCACGGTGCAGGTGATGCGGTCGTCCGACCAGTAGAAGGCCTCGACGGCATCGCGGCTCTCGAACTGATAAGCCTTCTCCGTCCCCGGGGCGGCGGCGGTGATATAGACCGTCACCCGCTGCGCCGAAGCGTTCTGGTACATCAGCTGTGCGGCAGGGCCCGCGTCCGCATCCTCATAGCTTCCCGGCAACAGCCGCCCGCCGACCAGCTCGAACCCCTCGGCAACCAGATCGGGCGTCGCGATTGGCCGCTCGATGCGGTTCGACAGCCAGGTGAACAGGTGCTGCTGCTCGCCGGCCCCGACTTCCACGGCGTGCCGGTTTTCCTGCACATAGAGCCGGTGGGCGCCGACGGCGCTGGCGATCAGGGTTTCGGCCGCCGTCTCGGGCGGCTCAAGCCAGTCGCGCCCGGCCCAGCCGATGCCGGCGCCAACGGCCAAGACGATCACTGCCGCGGCGGCATAGCGCGGCCAGGCGGCCATGCGTTCGGATCGACGTGCCGCTATCCGGCGCGGGTCGAGCCGTGCCGGCACCGGCTCCGCCGGTCCGCCGAACAGCGCGGCAATCGCCTCGTTCTGCTGCAGCCATTGCTGCACCTCGGCGGCTCGTTCGGGATGCTCGGCCAGCCACGCCGCCACCTCGGCGCGACGCGGCGCCTCCAGCCGGTCGTCGACATAGGCGAGCAGGTCGTTGTCGGTGATCGGGTCCAGCTTGGTCATTTGACGGACCTCAGTCTCGGTTCGCCGGTTTCACCGGTCAAGCCGCGCAATGCCGCACGGGCCCGGCTCAGGCGCGACATCAGCGTGCCGATGGGCACATCGAGGGCGTGTGCCGCCTCCTCGTAGCTCAGGCCCTCCAGTGCCACCAGCAGCAGCGCTTCGCGGTGCTCGTCGGCCAGCCGGTCGATGGCGCGCGCCATTTCGGCCAGGGCCACCCGGCCGGGCTGCGGCGCGGCAAAGGCCGGCTCCACCACCATGGCATGGAGTGGCACATGCGGGCCGCGCCGTTTCCGGCTGCGCAGGTCGTTGCGATACAGGTTGATCAGGATGCGGAACAGCCAGGCCTGCAGCGTTCCGGTCGGGCGCCAGAGCGCACGCTTGTTCAGCGCGCGCTCGAGGCAGTCCTGCACCAGGTCGTCGGCGATATCGGCATTGCGCGTCAGCGCCCGGGCGTAACGCCTGAGCGCCGGCACGGCGGCACCGAGATCATCGAGAAAGTCGCTCACCAGACTGTTCGATCCTGATTGCCGTTGGTTGCGATTATTCCGTCGCAGTGTGCCAGACGCCGCCGACCATGTCGCCGGTGGTGTCGCCGGGGGCCTTGTCGTTGATCCAGAGATAAAGCGGCCAGCCCTCATGCGCCCACATCTTGGTGCCGTCCTTGCGGGTGACGACCGTGAACTCGCCTTCGTCCTTGGCATCGTCGGCGGCGAACAGCGGCGGCCACTTCACCGCGCAGTCGTCATAGCAGTTGGAGACGCCGGGGGTGTCCTTGTCGAAGGTGTAGAGCGTCATGCCATTGGCGTCGGTCAGCACGTCCTTGCCGGCGATGTCCATGGTCTTGATGGCGCCGCCGACATAGTCCTCGGCAAAGGCGCCCGTCGTCATCGCCAGCAGCGCCAGGGCGCCGATTGCTGCAAACTTCATGATGATCCTCCGATCGTGTTGTTGCGTCGCGGCTCGAGGCCGCCGACATCAGCAACAACACCCGCCGTTCGCGCTTATTCCCGCGCCCAAGAAAAAAGGCCCGGATCGCTCCGGGCCTTCTCGTTCCAGAACCGCGGTCGGCTCAGTACTTGATGTATTTCTCACGGGCAGCGAGGAAGGGCATGTCGGTACCCTCCGTGCGCTGGCGCAGCAGGTTGAAGGCCGAAACGAAGCTCTCGGCCACTTCTTTGGTCAGCGCATCGCCGTTCTGGCGGATTTCGCTGATCAGCTCCATCGAGGCCTTGGCGCCGGCCTCGAGGATCTCGTCGGGGAAGCGGCGGATCGTGACGCCGTGTTCGGTGACCAGCGCGTTGAGCGCGCGCGGATCATTGGCATACATGTCGGACGCCACGTCGTCATAGGCCGCCTGCGCGCAGGCGCGGACGATTTCCTGCAGGTCTTCGGGCAGCGCGGCGAACTTGGCCTTGTCGACCACGACTTCCGTGGCAAGCCCGGGCTCAACGAAGCTGGGGAAATAGTAGTTCTTGGCGATCTGGTAGAAGCCGAGCGCCAGGTCGTTATAGGGCCCAACGAATTCGGCGGCATCCAGCGTACCGGACTGCAGGGCGGCAAAGATGTCGCCCGCCGCCATATTGGTCACCGAGGCGCCGAGCTTGCCCCACACCTGGCCACCGAGGCCGGGGGTGCGGAAGCGGAGGCCCTGGATGTCGGCGACGCCGGTCAACTCGTTGCGGAACCAGCCGCCGGCCTGGGTGCCGGTGTCGCCCGAGAGGAACCCCTGCAGGCCGAACTGATCGTAGATCTTGTCCCACAGCTGCTGGCCGCCGAGATAGCGCACCCAGGCGGTGAGCTCGCGGCTGGTCATGCCGAAGGGCACGCCGGTGAAAAAGCTCAGGCCCTGGCTCTTGTTCTGCCAGTAATAGGGCGTGCCGTGGCTCATTTCGGCCGAGCCGTCGATCACTGCGTCGAGCGCCTGCAGGCCCGGTACCATTTCGCCGGCCGCAAACAGCTGCACGGTCAGGCGGCCGCCGGAGGCCTTGGTGATGCGGTCGGCGAGGTTCTGCGCGCCGACGCCAAGGCCCGGGAAATTCTTGGGCCAGGTGGTGACCATGCGCCAGGTGATATTGCCCTGGGCAATGGCCGGGGCGGCAAGCCCCGCAGCGGCTGCTGCCCCAATGGCAGTTGCACCGGCCGACCTGAAAAATTCGCGTCTTTTCAAAGATTCCTCCCAGAAGTGGGTCGCGGCACCGTCTATTGGCGTGTCCGCAATCGTTGGTGGCCGTTCCGGCCGGTTAAGGCCTGGCGCAACACCAGGCCGGTTTCTGTCGATCCCCGTCGCATCGGCGACGCGCCGGGGCGGTCAGTAAATCAGGTCCGGCAACCACGTGATCAGTTGCGGGAACGTGAACAGGAGAACCAGCGCCACCATCTGCAGCACGACAAAGGGAATGACGCCGCGATAGATCATGCCGGTCGAGACCGTCGGCGGCGCCACACCGCGCAGGTAGAACAGCGCGAAGCCGAAAGGCGGGGTCAGGAAACTGGTCTGGAGGTTCACCCCCACCATCACGCCCAGCCAGATCGGGTTGACATCGAGCGCCAGCAGCACCGGCGCGGTGATCGGGATGACGATGAAGATGATCTCGAACGTGTCGAGGATGAAGCCGAGCAGGAACATGATCAGCATGACGATGATCACTGCGCCAATGGCACCGCCCGGCATGCCCGATAGGAACTCGTGCACGAGGTTATCGCCGCCCATCATGCGGAAGACGATGGAGAACACCGCCGCACCAAACAGGATGACGAACACCATTGATGTGATGGTCGCGGTCGAGATCACCGCCTGCCGCAAGAGGGGCAGGCGAAGCTTGCCGCGCAACAGTGCCAGCAGCATGGCGCCGACCGAGCCGACGGACGCGGCTTCGGTCGGGGTGGCGATGCCGCCGAGGATCGAGCCGAGCACGGCGACGATCAGCAGCAGCGGCGGCACCAGCGCCACCAGCACCTCGCGCCCAAGATGCGCCTTCTCGGCTTCCGGCACCGGTGTTGCCGGGCAGGATTTCGGATCGGTCATGGCCTTGAACATCATGTAGCCGGCATAGAGCCCGACCAGCAGCAGCCCCGGGATGATGGCGCCGGCGAACAGCGCGCCGACCGAGACCGGCTCAGGGGCGAAATTGCCCTTCGCCATCTGCACCTGCGAATTGATGCCGCTCAGCATGTCGCCCATGAAGATCAGCACCGTCGAGGGCGGGATGATCTGGCCGAGTGTCCCCGAAGCGCAGATGACGCCCGTCGCGAGTTTTGGGTCATAGCCCGAGCGCAGCATGGCCGGCAGCGAAATCAGGCCCATGGTCACCACGGTGGCGCCGACAACGCCGGTCGAGGCGGCCAGCAGCGCCCCCACGACGATGACCGAGAGTCCCAGCCCACCGCGCAGGTTGCCGAACAACTTGCCCATGGTCAGCAGCAGCTGCTCGGCAATGCCGGATCGCTCGAGAATGACCCCCATGAAGATGAACAGCGGCACCGCGACCAGCACCTCATTGGTCATCAGCCCGATATAACGGCCGGCCAGCGAGCCGAAATTGGAGGGGTCGTAGACCCCGAGCCACCAGCCGACGAGCCCGAAGATCAGCGCGGTGCCGGCCAGCGAGAACGCCACCGGGAAACCCAGCATCAACACGCCGATCACGCCGAAGAACATGGCTCCGGCGAGAAGTTCGCCCAGAAGTACGGGATCCATCAGGCCGGTTCTCCCGGGGCGGCCGATGCCGTCTGGTGGCGTTTGTAGCGCAGCTCTGCTGGCAGCAGCTCCTCCTGATGGCGCAACACCAGGATGGCGCGGGCGGCCATGGCCAGCCCCTGCAGCGCGATCAGCGCGGCGAAGACCAGGATGAAGGTCTTGAGGATGAACAGCCCGGGCATGCCGCCAATATTGGCCGAGCCCTCATAGTAGCTCCACGAGCGGCTCACGGCGGTAAAGCCATAGGTCCACACGATGTAGCAGAAAGGGAGCAGGAACAGCAGAACGCCCACGAGGTCGGCGATGGCTTTGCGCTGGGGGGAGGCGGGCCGGTAGAAGATATCGACCCGCACATGGTCGTCGCGCATCAGCGCAAAGCCGGCGACGCCGGTGAACATGGCGCCGGCCATCCAGACATAGAGGTCCTGCATCCACAGGGTGCTGGTGTGGAACACGTAGCGCTGCACCACCACCGTGAAGCAGACCAGCACGCAGCCCAGCGCCAACCAGGACAGCACTTCGCCGACCACGCGATTCAGTCCGCTGATCGCGCGCACGAACGCTGCCAGAACTCGCATCCAACACCCTCCCATCCGCCCGGTTGATCCGGGCTGGACAGTGGACGGATAGGACAGAATGGGTACGGTGATCAACCGTGGAGGTGTTGGTGTTGCGTTTTTTGTTGCACGACAGGCCGCTGCGCCCAACAAAACGGCCGCCCGAGAGCTTCGGGCGGCCGCAAGGCATTGTCGGTTTCCGTCCGCTCAGCCTTCCAGCCAGCTGAGCTGCTCGGGCGTTAGGTTGATCGAGAAGGCTTCCGAGCTGTCGTCGAGTTCGGCAAGCGTCCGCGGCCCGATCAGCGGCACCGACGGGAACGGCTGGGCCAGCACATAGGCCAGCGCCACGTGGATCGGGTTCTTGCCGAGCTTTGCCGCCAGCTCGATCGCACGGTCGCGGCGGCCGAAATTCTGCTCGTTGTACCAGCAGCGCACCAGTTCCGCATTGTCGCGCTTGTCGCGGCCGGCGCGGTCGGTGAAGAAGCCGCGGGCCTGGCTCGACCACGAGAAGTTGGTGATCTGCCGCTCGGTGAGCCACTGCTTCCACTCGGGCGTCGACGACGTCACGCAGCCGGCCCAGATCGGGTCGAGCATCTCGGCGAGCGCAAAGTTGTTCGACAACGCGCTCGGCTTGGTCTTGCCGGACTTTTCGGCATAGGCGATGGCTGCGTCGAAGCGCTCGCGCGTCCAGTTCGAGCCACCGAAAATGCCGCGAATGCGGCCCTTCTTCACCTCGGCATCCATGGCGTCGACGAATTCGCCAACCGGCACGTCCGGGTTGTCGCGATGCATGAAATAGATGTCGACATAGTCGGTCTGCAACCGGTCGAGGCTGACTGTGAGCTGCTTCGAAATCACATCGGGATAGACCAGCGGCGAATGCGCGCCCTTGCCGATCAGCACCGCGCCCTCGCGGGTGCCACGGCTCCGGTGCCAGTCGCCGAACAGCTTCTCGGTGGCGCCGCCGCCGTAAATGAAGCCGGTGTCGAAGATGTTGCCGCCCTTTTCCCAGAACGCATCGAGGAGAATCGACCCCGAGGCGAAGGTGCGGAAATCCTCAAAGCCCAGCGCCGCCACCGAGGCGGGCTTGGCAATGCCCGGGATCGTGCGCTTCGGGATCACCTTGCCGTCGTGGCTCAGCGGCCGGCCGCTCAGCGTCATCGTCCGGCGCGCCGGCTTTTCGACCACGAACTCGATCCCAGCATCGGCGCGCCACTTGTCGAGCACGCGGGCGTTGCCGAGGCTGTCGGCCCAGGTCATGCCCGGCGCGCTGAATTCCTGCCGTCCGGCGGCCACTGCCTCGGCGACGGCGTCGGCCTCATAGGCGTAAAGATGCCGCTCCTGGCCGGCGACCACCGTTTCGCGGCTGCCATCTTTCCTGATGATCTCGATCAGGCCCTCGCCGCCCGAGCGGTCGCCATTGGCGAACCAGAAGTTCGGCACCTCGATGCGGCCCTCGGTGCCGATGATGCGCAGAACATTGTCGAGATTGGCCATCACCGCGCAGCTCACAGTGGCGATGACGCCGGTCTCGAACTGCAGCACGGCCGAGGCGACATTGTCGGTGCCTTCGGCATTGAGGCTCGCGAGCCCGGCCACTTTCACCGGGTCGAGGAAGGGCTTGCCCACGGCGGCGCCGGCCACCATGCGCGCCATCGAGACCGGATAGCCGCCGACATCGAGAATGCCGCCGCCGGCCAGTTCGCTCGCAAAGGCGCGGGCCTCGGGCATGAAGCGCGACATCTGGAAGCCGAAGCTCGAGGAAATGGCGCGCACTTCGCCGATTGCGCCTTCCGCCAGCAGTTCCCAGAGCTTCTTGGTCTGCGGGTGCAGCCGGTACATGAAAGCCTCGCCGGCAAAGGTGCCGGCCTTCCGGTGCGCGTGGAGGATCGCGTCGATCTCGAAGGCGCTCAGCCCCATCGGCTTTTCGACGAGCACGTGCTTGCCCGCCTCGGCGGCCTTGATCGCCCATTCGGCGTGGCCGGGATGCGGGGTAGCGATATAGATCGCATCGACCTCGGGATCGCTCAGCATCGCCTCGTAGCCATCGAGAATCCGGCACTCGGGAAACTGTTCTTTCAGCTCCGGCTTGGTCGGGTTGCGGCTCGCGATGGCAACCAGTTTGCCATATTGCGAGGCGAGCACGCCCCGGCGGAAATCGCGCGCAATTGCGCCCGGACCGATAATGCCCCAACGGAGCGCGGATATAGCCGTCATCGTCGAAAATTCTCCACTTGCCGCCCCACCTCGGCGACGGCGGCACTATGCCGATTGCCGGCGCTTCTGCAACTGTCCGATGCACCCGGCTTGAAAGCTTCCGCCGCAGCATTGTAACGATGCCGCTCGTGGCGTCGGGCTGGCCGGCGCAAGGGAGCTGCGTATGTTCGTTGTTGGCGGCGAGAGCCTGATCGACCTGATCTCCGAGCCGGTCGGCGACGACGGCAAGCTGCGCCTCGTCGCGCATCAGGGTGGCTCGCCCTATAATTGCGCCATTGCGCTGTCGAAGCTGGGAAATCGCACCGGTTTTCTCTGCCCGATCAGCAGCGACGGGCTCGGCACCTATCTCCTCGGCCCGCTTGAGGCTGCCGGCGTCAAGCCGCTGCTCACCCAGCGCGTAGCCGCCTATACGACGCTTGCCGTCGTCACCTTCGACGCCAAAAAGAGCGCGCAATACGGCTTTTATCGCAATGCCGACCGCGCCTTCACCCGCGAGGGGCTGATCGCAGCGCTGCCCGAGGCCGTGGAGGTGTTTCAGGTCGGCGGTTTCTGCCCGATCGAGCCCGAGGACGCCGAGGCGTGGCTTGCCGTCGCCACCGAAGCGCTGCAGCGCGGTGCTACGCTCACCATGGACCCCAATGTGCGTCCCTCGCTGGTGCCGGACTTCTCCGGCTACAAGGCGCGGCTCAGCCGCTTCCTCGACCTCGTGCACGTGGTGAAGGTCTCCATCGAGGACCTGATAGCGCTCGAAAAGAACGAGGCCGTGAAGTCGCTGCCTGCCGCCGAACAGGAAGCCATCGTCGAAAAATACGTCGCCGATTTCCTCGGCCGGCCGAACTGCCAGCTTGTCGTCGTCACCTTCGGCGAAGAGGGTAGCCGCGCGTTTTCGCGCGCCGGACGTGCCAAGCAGCCGGTCTACCCGGCCGTGCCGTTCGGCGACACCGTCGGCGCGGGCGATACGCTGATGGCCGGCATCCTGACCCTGATGGCGGAACGCGGCGATCTGAAGCCCGGCCGCCTCGCCACGCTGTCCGATGATGCACTGGCCGAGATTCTGCGCTTTGGCGCCGTCGTCGCCGGGCTCAACTGCCGGCAGGTCGGTTGCGTGCCGCCGACGCGGGCCGAAGTCGACGCGGCACTCGCCGCGGGCTGACCTTTCACGCCCTCGTCAGTTGCGGGCGGCACCGCGCTCTGCTCAATCTCACTACAGGCTTGCTGGAGGGCAAATATGCGGAAATGGGTGTGGGCGGCGCTGGGCGTCGTGGCTTTGGTCGGGGCCGGCGTCGCGGTCTATATGCTGAAGCCGGTCACCGGACCGGCGCGTGACCTGACGCTCACGGCCGACGCCACACGCGGTGCCTACCTGATCCGGCTCGGCGGCTGCGTTGCCTGCCACACCGATGCGGCGAACGGGGTGCCCGAACTTGGTGGCGGCCCAGCGCTCGCCACGCAATTCGGCACCTTCTATGCGCCCAACATCACCTCCGACCCGACCGCTGGCATCGGCAGCTGGACGCTGGCCGAGTTCTCCAAAGCCATGAGCGATGGCGAGGGGCCACAGGGTCACCTCTACCCGACCTTCCCTTATGAGAATTACACGCTGATGAGCGACCAGGAGATCGTCGATCTCTTCGCGGCGCTGCAGGCGACAGAACCCTATGCCACCCCCGCCAAGCCGCACGAAGTCGGCTTCCCGTTCAACATCCGCTTCATCCTCGCGGGCTGGAAGAACCTGTTCTTTTCGCCCACGCGCTACGTCGCCGATGCCTCGCAATCCGAGGAATGGAACCGCGGCCGCTACATTGTCGAGGGGCCGGGCCACTGCGTCATGTGCCACTCGCCGCGCAACCTCCTCGGCGGGCTCGAGGCCGGGCAGGAGCTCACCGGCAATCCGGACGGTGGCGTCGGCGGCCGCGCGCCGTCGCTCACCGTCGCGGCGCTCACGGCGGAAGGCTATGATTCCGACACCCTCGCCAGCGTCCTCGCCGACGGCTTCACTCCCGGCTTCGACGTCCTCGGCGGCGCCATGGGCGAATTCATCGCCGACGGCAGCTCGCAATGGACCGACGAAGACCGCCGGGCGGTGGCGACCTACCTGATGTCGCGGGAGTAGGGCTGGCCCGTCGGCTCTCTTCCCACATGCACTGAAGCTGCTCGGTTTCGCCTTCTCCCCTTGTGGGAGAAGGTGCCCGAAGGGCGGATGAGGGGGTGTCTTTCAGCACACCCAATCGTCAGTCGTTTCACACCGGCCGCGCAGACGTCGTCTGCGCCCCCCTCATCCGGCGCTGCGCGCCACCTTCTCCACAAGGGGAGAAGGCAAGTGGTGCCTCACTCAACGTCTGAGGAAATCGGTCTCGCAAGCGAGACGCCTACCCCCGCGCCGTCCGCTCGGCCCTTCTGTTGATCAGCATCGTCAGCGTGATCACCACGAAGCTGAACGCTACCATGCCGCCAGCCACCAGATGCGCCTCGCCCCATTGCAGGCGCTCGACGAAATCGTAGATGGCGATCGACAGCACCTTGGTCTCGCCGGGGATATTGCCGCCGATCATCAGCACCACGCCGAACTCGCCCACCGTGTGCGCGAAGGTGAGGATCGCGCCGGACAGATATCCGGCCCGCGCCAGCGGCACCGCAACACGCGTAAACGTCTGCCAGGGCGAGGCGCCGAGCGTCGCGGCGGCCTCGAGCGGCTCCTCGCCAAACGCCTCGAAGGCGTTGCGGAGCGGTTGCACCATGAAGGGCAGCGAGTAGATCAGCGACCCGATCACCAGCCCTTCGAACGAGAACGCCAGCGTGCGCGCGCCCCAGAGCCCGGCCAGCGCCCCTCCAGGCCCATAGGGCCCGAAGGCCAGCAGCAGGTAAAACCCAAGCACCGTCGGCGGCAGCACCAACGGCAGCGCGGTCACGGCGGCGACCGCCTCCTTCCACGGCGCCTTCGAGCGCGCCAGCCACCAGGCAATCGGCGTGCCGATAACGACCAGCAGCCCCGTGACGACCAGCGCCAGCGTCAATGTCAGCCGGACAGCCGTCCAGATCTCTGCCAAGCCGTGCGTCCTTTCGGGTTCGCCCTATTGCCCCGTCTGATAACCATAGCCCTCGATGATGGCCCGCGCCTCACCGCTCCGCAAGAAATCGAGGAAGGCCCGCGCGGCCGGGTTGTCTTCGCCGGCCTTCAGCAGCACGGCGTCCTGCCGGATCGGGGCATAGTCCTCGGCCGGCACCAGCCAGACCTCTGGCGCCGTCTTGCCCGCCACTTGGCTCAGTGCCACGAAACCCAGCTCGGCATTGCCGCTTTCGACAAATTGCAGCGCCTGCGAGATGTTCTCGCCGGTCACCTGCTTTTGCGCGAGCGACGCAGTCAGCCCCAGCTTGTCGATCGCCTCCACCGCCGCCGCGCCATAGGGGGCGGTCGCGGGGTCGGCAATGGCGAGATGCTGGAAGTCGCCGGCGGCCAGCACAGCCGCGCCATCGGTCAGGTCGAGCGTCGGCGAATAGAGCGCGAGCTTGCCCACCGCATAGGTGAACACCGTTTCGGCAACGCCCAGCCCCTCGGTCACCGCCAGTGCCGGCCGCTTGTCGTCGGCGGCGAGAAACACTTCGAACGGCGCGCCCTGGCCGATCTGGGTATAGAGCCCGCCGGTGGCGCCGAAGCTGAACACCACAGTGTCGCCGGTCTTGGCGGTAAACGCCGCGCCCAGCTCCTCGGCGGGCTTGGTGAAGTTGGCGGCCACGGCGGCGCTGACCTCGCCGGCGGAAGCGGGCAGGGCGGCGACGGTAAGCAACAGGCCAAACAGACAGGCGAAGCGACGCATGACGGACTCGATATGTTTAAGGAAACATATCGAGTCCGTCGCAAATCCTCGCGTGTCTCGCAAGCGTTATTTTCGCCCGGATATATCGCTCTGCAGCGCCAGCAGCGCATCGACATCGCGGGCAATGGCGTGCCGCGTCGCCGCCTGCATGCCGCGATAGCGCTCCAGCACCTCGCGGCCCCGGTCCGTCAGGCTGGCGCCCTGCTCCTTGCCGCCGCGCGCGGTCTCGATCAGCGGCGCGCCGAAGCCGTCATTGAGCGCCTGCACCAGGCTCCAGGCTCGCTTGTAGCTCATGCCCATGCGCTTGGCCGCCTCGGAGATCGAGCCGGTCTCCACGATCAGCTCCATCAGGTCCGCCCGACCCGGCCCGACATAGAAGTTCTCGCTCAGCGCGATGCGCAGATGGCTGAGGCCGGGCGCCAATGGCTTATCGTTTTTCGGCACCGCACTCTCCGCAGAAGCCTTCTCCCCTTGCGGGAGAAGGTGGCGCGTAGCGCCGGATGAGGGGTCAGGGGTCTCGCCGCAAACTGGGGAGTGTGGGGGTCGCTCAAGGACCCCTCATCCGCCCTTCGGGCACCTTCTCCCCTTGCGGGAGAAGGATAAAGAGCCCGCGCCTAATTACCGCTTCAGCTGGCTCGCTTCCCTGGCCAGCGTCTCGATGCGCTTCCAGTCGCCGGCATCGATCGCATCCTGCGGCATCACCCAGGAGCCGCCGACGCAGATGACGTTGGGCAGCGCCAGGTAGCCCTTGGCCTTTTCCATGTCGATGCCGCCGGTCGGGCAGAAGGTGATGTCGCTGAGCGGGCTGGCATAGGCCTTCAACACCTTGGCGCCGCCCAGCGCTTCGGCCGGGAAGAATTTCAGGAATTGGTAGCCCATTTCGGCCGCCGCCATCGCTTCGCTTGGCGTCCCAATGCCGGGCAGCAGCGGCACGTCGAAGGCCTCAGCCGCTTCGAGAAGGCGCGGCGGCGCGCCGGGGCTGACCATGAACTTGCAGCCGACATCCACCGATTGCCGCATCTGCTCGGCATTGCGAATGGTGCCCGAGCCGAGCACGGCGCCCGCGACCTTGCCCATTTCCTCGATGACGCGCAGGGCGTTGGGGGTGCGCAGCGTCACCTCCAGCACCGGCAACCCGCCGGCGACCAGCGCCTCGGCCAGCGGCCGGGCCTTCGACACATCGTCGAGAATGATGACGGGGATGACCGGGGCCAGCGACAGGGTCTGGCGAAGGGCGGCGGCGTCTTGCGACATGAACGGTCTCCGGAAAACGTGTTGGAACGAGCGTTAGGCAGTCGCAACGTATGGATCAAGTGCATTGTTGCCGGTTCAATTGTTCCATTGAAATGCCGCGCCATCCTGCCTAAGTCTGCCACGGCTCAGGAGGGACGACGCCTTGCAGACGATCAATGCCGTGACCCCGCTCGACGACGCCCGCGCCATTCTCGCCAAGGATTTCGACCTCAAATACACCAAGGCCGTGGCCAAGGTGACCGAGCGCATCCGCGAGCGCGTCAAAGACCGGATCCCGGAGGTCGAGTGGCCGTTCTATGCGCCGCTGATCCTGCACATCAACCGGCTGAAGAAAGAGAAAGACGCTGTAATCCTGGCCCACAACTACCAGGCGCCGCAGATCTATCACGGCGTCGCCGATATCGTCGGGGACAGTCTGCAGCTCGCCATCGAAGCGACCAAAGTCAAGCAGTCGGTGATCGTTCAGTGCGGCGTGCATTTCATGGCCGAGACCTCGAAACTGCTCAATCCGAAAAAGACCGTCTTGATCCCCGACAGCCGCGCCGGCTGCTCGCTGGCGAGCTCAATCACGCCGGAAGACGTCATCGCCATGCGCGCGCAATATCCCGGCGTGCCGGTGGTTACCTATGTGAACACGTCTGCGGCGGTGAAAGCCGTCACCGATGTGTGCTGCACCTCCTCGAACGCGCTCGACATCGTCAATGGCGTCGAGGGCGACACGGTCATCATGATCCCCGACCAGTTTCTGGCGCGGAACACGGCCAAGAAGACGCACAAGAAGATCATCACCTGGGCCGGCTCGTGCGAGGTGCACGAGACCTTCACTGCCAACGACATTGCCGAATTGCGCCACGCCTACCCGACGGCGAAGATCATCGCGCATCCGGAATGCCCGCCCGAAGTCATCGATGCGGTGGATTTCTCGGGCTCCACCGCGGCGATGATCAACTACGTCAAGACCGAGAAGCCGCCGCGCGTCGTCATGGTCACCGAGTGCTCGATGTCCGACAATGTCGCGTCGGAGACCACCGGCGTCGATTTCCTGCGCGGCTGCAACATCTGCCCGCACATGAAGCGCATCAATCTCGAAAACATCCTGTGGTCGCTGCACACCATGACCGAGGAGGTCACCGTGGGCGAAGAACTGCTCGAGCCGGCCCGCGCCGCCGTGCAGCGGATGATCGACTTTTCGAAGAAGCGCGACTGAGGCCTGTAGCAGGCTACAGACACCCCCGAAGCCCGCAGTCAGGCCTCCCTCCCCCTTGTGGGGAGGGTAGCGCAGCTTGGGATCGCAGATCCCTAGCGAAGCTGGGTGGGGGACGCGTGCGTCCGGTTCGTCGACCGGGGCGAGGGGCTCACCCCACCCCGGCCCTCCCCATCAAGGGGAGGGAGAGGCCAACCGCCAAGTCCTTACCAATCCCAAGCAGCAAGAGCAGCTTCATCACTTGGCTTTCATCGTAAGGTGCCGATATAAGGGGGCATGACCTTGCCCCTTTCCATTCTCGACCTCGCCCCGATCTCCGAAGGCACCAGCACCCAGCAGGCGCTGGCCGAGGTGATCTCGCTTGCGAGGCTCGGCGACGAGCTGGGCTTCACCCGCGTCTGGTATGCCGAGCATCACGGCATGCCGTCCATCGCCTCGTCGTCGCCGGAAGTGCTGATCGCCAGTGCCGCGGCGGCGACCAAGTCGATCCATGTCGGCTCGGGCGGCGTCATGCTGCCTAACCACGTGCCGCTCCGGGTCGTCGAAACCTATCGCACCCTCAATGGCCTCAATCCGGGCCGCATCGATCTCGGCATCGGCCGGGCTGGTGGCAGCGACGGGCGCACCCTCTCGGCGCTGCGCTCGGTCGGCGGCGAGTATTTCGCCCAGGAACTGGCCGAGGTCCTCGCTTTCGAGGAGGGGAACTTCTCCCCCGACCATCCCTTCGCTCCGGTGATCGTTTCGCCCGAGCGGGTCAGCCTGCCGCCGATCTGGCTGCTCGGCTCGTCCGGCGCCAGCGCCCAGGCGGCCGGCCAGCTCGGCGTCGGCTATGCCTTCGCGGCGCATTTCTCCGCGACCCCTCCCGCGCCGGCCTTCCACGCCTATCGTGCCGCCTTCACGCCGAGCCAGGCCTTCCCCAAGCCGCATGCCATCCTCGCGGTCTCGGCGCTGGTCGCCCCCACGGACGAGGAGGCGCAGTTCCTCTCGAGCTCGCAGGCGCTGAGCTGGGCGCTGTTCCATTCCGGCGAGTTGCGGAAGCTCGTCTCCCCCGAACAGGCGACCGCGCATGTCTACACGCCGCAGCAGCAGCGCATCATCGACAAGCAGTCCGAACTCTGGCTCGTCGGCTCGCCCGAGACGGTCAAGCGCCTGATCGACCTCAAGGTCGAAGAGACCCAGGCCGACGAGGTCATCGTCACCACCACCGTCTGGGACTATGCCCTCCGCCAGCGCTCCTACCACCTCCTCGCAGAGGCCTATGGGTTGGTGCCGCGCGCGTAGTCCCTTGAATGCAAAAGGCCGCGCACCAGGCGCGGCCCCTGTAATCCGGCGCTTGCTGCGAGATCAGAACTCGAACCGCAAACCGACCAGTGCGGTGGCCAGCGGATACCCGATGTCCTGGCCGTCGGCATCAACATCGGAGAAGGTGCTGGTGTACTTCAGTTCGGTGAAGGCCTTTACGCCTTCCGTCAGTTCCATACGTGCGCCCGCAGCAACGTTGAAACCGGCGCCGAGGCCGGAATAGTCATCGGCATAGGTCACGTTGACGATGCCAAGACCGGCCTGACCGTAAAGCTCGAATGTGTCGTTGAGCGGCACGGTGTAGACCGCGTTGGCCATCAGCGCGGTGTTGTAGACGCCGTAGTCGTAGTCCGAATATTCGGCACCCGCGTACATCAGGTCCAGTTCAACGGCGAGGCCTTCGACGGGCGTCTGCATGCCGAGAGCGACACCGACTGCCGGACCCCAATCCATGGGGTAGTCGACCCCGTCATAGCTGGAGTCCACGGCCAGCGTCGCGCCACCGTAAACCTCGAGATAGAAGCCGGTGAAGCTGGTCGAACTCTCGGACACATAGCTGTCCTCGATGATCAGATCGGCGGCGTGAGCCCCGGCCGCGCCGAATCCGGCGATGAGCGCGATGGCCGAAGCAAAGGCAAACTTATTCATTTGGCGTCCCCAAGACACAGATGCCGCATGGTGCGCCTGTTCCAGCCAACGGGCAACTGAAGTTGTTATTTGCCAATCACTTCTGGCCCGAAGTGATGCCTAGAGACAACAAAGCTGCCGTTTTTTGGACGTGGCCACCCTGCCACTGGCCACGTCCATCGCTCCTGACACACCCCGACACGGTCCAGGCACACAAGATCACGGTGGGTCGCAAGACCGGCCCATTGTCGCCTGAGACATCAAGGAGAATGACATGGCCAGCATCGAACTCGACATTGGTCTGGCAACCCCCGTTGCGGCCGCACCTCGCCCCGCTCTGGGCGCTCGGCTGGCGGCGATCCTTGCGGGCTGGCGGGCGCGCCGTGCCCAGCACCGCGCGCTGCAGGATCTCGTGGCGTTCAGCCCGCATCTGCTCAACGATCTGGGAATCACCCAGGCCGACATCGCGGCGGGGCTCGAGGGGCGTCCCTTCGAGGTTTCGCGCCGCTAAGGCGTTACCCTCGCACCTCGCGCCAGGCGGAAATGATGGCGTCGGCACCGAGGTCGATATCGGCTTCGGTGGTGGCGGCCGAGGTGATCGAAATCCGCATCACCCAGTCGCCCCGCCACGCCGCGCCCGCGACATAGCAGGTGCCCGATGCGACCACCTTTTCGATCACTGCCTCCGTTGCCCGCTTCCTCGCTTCCGCATCGCCACTGCCGAAGTTCACGATCAGCTGGTTGATGGCCAGTTCGTTGACCACGCGCACACCGGGTTCGTTGCCCAAGCGCTCCGCCATGCGCCGGGCATAGGTGCAATGGCGCCCGACCAGTTCCGCAATGCCGGCGCGCCCAAAGGTCTTGAGCAGCGCCCAGACCGGCACCCCGCGAGCGCGGCGGCTCAATTCCGGCACATAGTTCGAGGGCACGCGATCGCCCTGCGCGATCGAGGGCAGATAGCTCGACCACTGGCTCATGGCGCCCAGCAGCGCGTCGCGGTGCCTGACGATGGCGAAGCCGCAATCATAAGGGGCCTGCAGCCATTTGTGGCCGTCCGTCACCCAGGAATCGCAGTCCTCAATGCCGTCGGTCAGGTGCTTCAGTTCCGGAACGGCGCGCGCCCACAGTCCGAAGGCCCCGTCGACATGCACCCAGGCGTCGTGTGCCTTGCCGATGGCGACGATCTCGGCGAACGGGTCATAGGCGCCGGTATTGATCTGTCCGGCCTGGGCGATGACGATCTTGGGGCCGGTCAGCGGCTTGATCGCCGCCTCCAGCGCCGCGGGCAACATGCGGCCCTGATCGTCCGTCTCGATGGTGATCACCCGCTTCCGTCCGAAGCCGATCAGCTGCAGCGACGAGAACAGCGAGGAGTGGGCGTCGGCGCCGATCAGCACATGGACCGGCGGCGCCCCGAACAGGCCGTCGGCGTCGGGGTCCCAGCCGGCCTTGAGCAGCGTGCCGGTGCGCGCCGCCGCAAGGCAGGTGCCATTGGCAACGGTGGCGCCGGTGGCAAAGCCGATGCCGGATTCGCGCGGCAGGTCGAGGATCTCGAGCAGCCAGCGCTCGGCCATCTCCTCCAGCGCCGCAGCGGCCGGCGCCGTCGACTGGTAACCGGCATTCTGCCCCCAGGCGCTGACCAGCCAGTCGGCGGCAATCCCGGCCGGGTGCGAAGCGCCCATCACCCAGGCAAAGAAGCGCGGCCCCACTGTCGGCATCAGCCCGTCGCGCGCCTCGGTGGCCAATTGTTCCAGCACGGCCAGCGCGTCCGCACCGGTTTCGGGCAGCGGTTCGTCGAAGACGTCCCGCATCTCGGCATAGGATTTCAGCGGCCGGGCCGCGCGGTCGCCCAGGTCCTCGCGATAGGCGATGGCGTGTTCGAGGGCGCGGCCGAGCAATTGGCGCAACGCATCAGACATCGGGCTCTCCTCCCAGGCTGGGCCGGATGTCTACCACAGGGGAGACGCTGTGGAACCCCGGACCACCAGTTCCACCGGCAGCAGCTGCTGGCGCGGCGTCAACGAAGCCGGCTCGAGAATCGCCGCCACGGCCCTCCTGCCGATTTCGTAGATCGGCTGGGCGATAGTGGTCAGCGGCGGGCTGGACGTCGCACCTTCCGGCACGCCGTCGAAACCGACGATGGAGACGTCCTCGGGCACGCGCAGCCCGCGACGTTGCAGCCACTCCATGGCATAGAGGGCGAGACGGTCCGACATGGCGAGCAGCGCCGTGGGCGGGTTGGCGCCGGCAAACAGCTGCTCGAGCCCGGCCTCGAGATCGTCGCGGCGGCTGCGCGACGACCAGAGCGGCACACCGGCCCGATCGATCCCCGCCGCCGCCAGCGTATCGAGATAGCCCCGATTGCGGTTGCGCACGGTATGGTAGGGCGCGTCGCCGACCTGTGCGGGATGGCCCCAGCCGAACCGGTCGCCGTCATATTCGAGCGACAACACGGCGAAGCGCAGATGCCCGAGATCGAGCAGGTGCTGCGCGGCCATGCATGCGCCCTGGTAGTCATCGATGCCGATGGTGGCGATGGTCTCGTCGGGTCGGCCAAGGTCGATGGCGATGAAGGGCAGTTGCCGGGCCCGCGTCAGCTCCACCAGCTTCTCCCCACCCTCGATGCAGAGCAGGATGAAACCGTCGACCAGCGCGCTCTCGACGTTCCAGGCCAGCCGTTCTTCGTTCATCGTCGAAATCAGCGACACGCCGGCACTGGCGGCATCGGCCGCCTCGGTGATGCCGCGCATCAACTCGCGCGAATAGGGGTCCTCGAAGAAATTGCTGAGCGGCTCCACCGCGGCGACGCCAATGGCATTGACCTTGCCGGCCCTGAGTAACCTCCCGCGCGGGTCGGGGCCGCCATAACCAATGGCTGCCGCCGCGGCGAGCACCTTCTCGCGTACTTCGGGTCGCACCAGCTCGGGGCGGCTGAAAACGTTCGACGCGGTGCCCTGCGAGACGCCGGCGGCCCTGGCGACATCGGCGAGGCGAGCGGGCCGGCCCGGTGCGGGCTTGCCGGAGGTCGCGCCGGCGCCCGCTTTGTTGACTGGGCCGCCGTCCGCCTTCGCGGCCGCTGCCTGCTTGTCTGGCTTGGAGCGGTTGCCTGGCTTCTCCACTTTGCCAGACTTCTCCCCCTCACCCGACTCGGGCACCTTGCCTGACTTGGTCACATTGCTTGCTTTGGCTCCCATCCCAATCGGGCTCCCGCTGTCATGTTCACTCGCGTCCCGTCGGGAATATCACCCTTCTTGAACCGGTTCAATTTCTTGCTTGACGACAAGGGAACCAAGGGCGTATTGAATCGATTCATTGAATCGGTTCAATCGATGGTCATGGAGGACTTCCCGATGACGACCCTTGCAATGTCACTTTCCATTCGCCCGCTGGCTGGACAGTCGTTGCGCAGCGATCTGGTGCAGCTATGGCGCAATCAGCTGGCCCGCCACCGGCACCGCCAAATGCTGCGTCGGCTCGCGCGCTACAGCCCGCGGCTCATCGCCGACATGGGCCTCGAAACCCATGACGTGCTTATGGCCGTCGAAAACAGCTGGGACGAGTACCGCCCCGACCTGATGCTGCGCCCGGCGCCGTGGATCTAGCCGGGCGGGACCGGGCAACCGGTCCCATGCCCTTCTAGAGCTTCAGCTTGGCGAGGATCGCCGCACCCATTTCCTCGGTGCCGACGGTCTTCCTGTTCTGCTCGCCGATATCGCCGGTGCGGAGGCCCTCGGCCAGGACGGCCGAGATCGCTGCTTCCAGCCGGTCGGCCAGCACCACCATGTTGAACGAGTAGCGCAGCGCCATCGCAAAGCTCGCCAGCATGGCGATGGGGTTGGCGATGCCCTGGCCGGCAATATCGGGAGCCGAGCCGTGCACGGGCTCATAGAGCGCCTTGCGCTTGCCGGTCACCGGATCGGGCGCGCCGAGCGAGGCCGAGGGCAGCATGCCGAGCGAGCCGGTCAGCATCGCGGCGGCATCCGACAGGATGTCGCCGAACAGGTTGTCCGTCACCATCACGTCGAACTGCTTGGGGTTGCGCACCAGCTGCATCGCGGCGTTGTCGGCGAGGATGTGGTGGAACTCGACATCCGGATAGTCCTTGGCGACGGCATGCGCCACCTCGTCCCAGAGGACACCCGACTTCATGACGTTCTTCTTGTCGGCCGAGTGCACCTTGTTCTTCCTGGTGCGGGCCAGGTCCATAGCGACGCGAACAATGCGGTCGATCTCGTAGGTCTCGTAGACCTGGGTGTCGACGGCACGCTTCTGGCCATCGCCGAGATCGGTGATCTCCTTGGGCTCGCCGAAATAGACGCCGCCGGTCAGCTCGCGGACGATCAGGATGTCCAGCCCCTCGACCAGTTCGCGCTTCAGCGACGAGGCATCGGCCAGCGCCGGGTAGCAGATCGCCGGACGGAGGTTCGCGAAGAGCTTCAGGTCCTTCCTCAGCCGCAGCAGCCCCGCTTCCGGGCGGTGCTCATAGGGCACCTTGTCCCACTTCGGCCCGCCCACCGCGCCGAAGATCACGGCATCGGCGTTGAGCGCCTTCTGCATGTCCTCTTCGGAGATGGCCTGGCCATACTTGTCATAGGCACAGCCGCCGACCAGCCCGCTATCGATCTCGAAATCGGTCTCGCCCTGGCTGTTGAGCCAGGCGATGACCTTCTCGACTTCCTTCATGATCTCGGTGCCGATGCCGTCGCCGGGCAAAAGGAAGAGTTTGTGGGCCATGGTCATTGCCTCTGAGCTTGATCTGGCTGCTGTTTAGCGAGTGCGGCGGACGAGTGAAAGTCCATTCTGGCCCGGCGGGTACGCGCGGTTACAGCCGTTTGGCGAGGAAGAACCGGCTTGCGCCGCGCGGATGGTCGCCGATCTGGCCCACCACCGAAAAGCCCAGCCGCTCGTAGAATGGCCGCGCCTGGAACGAGAAGGTGTCGAGCCACATCCCGATAAGGCCGCGCTGGCGCGCCCAGGCTTCCGCCTGAGCCATCAGCCGGCCGCCGATCCCCTGTCCCTGCCGGTCCAACGGCACCGCGACATATTGGATGAACAGCCAGTCGAACAGCACATAGCCATAGAGCCCGCCATGCACCGGCGCATCGGGGCTGTCGCGCAGCAGGATGCTGTACGGCTGGTAACCAGCGTCGCGACCGGCGGCGGTCTCGCTCTCGACCAGCGCCGCCAGCACCGCATCGATATCGTCGCCGGTCGGCGCGAGCTTTTCCTCGAAATGCATGCTCAGCTCTGGTGCGCGCCCATGCGCGCGGTGACTTCGATCTCGACCTTCATTTCCGGCTCCATCAGCCCGGTGATCAGCATGGTCGCGGCCGGGCGGATCTCGCCGAAGACTTCGCCGAACACCGGCGTCAGCGCGGCGACATCGGCGCGGTCGGCGATGTAGTAGCGGACGCGCACCGTGTCCTTGATGCTGGCGCCCACTTCCTCGAGCACATGCGCAATGGTCTTGAGCGCATTGCGCGCCTGGCTGGCCGCATCGGCGGGCATGGTCATGGTGTCGTAGTCGTAGCCGGTGGTGCCGGAGACATAGACCATCGCGCCGTCGACCAGCGCGCGCGAATAGCCGATCTGGGCTTCGAAAGGGGAGCCCGAGGAAATGTGGAGGACCATGGGAGAGCTCGAAAAAGGGATCAAACGGGATAGCGCCCGGGTGGCATCGGCCCGATCGCCGGTGCACCTGTCGCGATGCTCTTTTTCGCAGTCCTCGAGGCCGCTGTCACCAGACAGAACGACGCGCTGAGCCATGCGGCCCGCGCGTGCCACACCGATCGCCGGTTGCGCAGCGCCTCAGAGCCAGGGGCGGCTTTCGCCCATCTTGCCTTCGAAGCTGGTGATCGCCGGGTCGGCCTTCAGCGTCGCCGCGATATCGTCCAGCCCCTCGAGCAGGGTGTGCTTGCGCGCCGGGTCGATGTCGAAATGGATGGTGCCGCCATCGGGGCCCTGGATGGTCTGGGCCTCAAGGTCGACGGTCAGCGTGGCATTGGCGCCGCGCTCGGCATCGTCGAGCAGCAGGGCCAGCTGCTCCGGCGTCACCTTGATCGGCAGGATGCCATTCTTGAAGCAGTTATTGTAGAAAATGTCGGCAAAGCTGGTGGAGATCACGCAGCGCACGCCGAAATCGAGCAGGGCCCACGGCGCGTGCTCGCGCGACGAGCCGCAGCCGAAATTGTCGCCGGCGACGATGATCTTGGCCTCGCGATAGCCCGGCTTGTTCAGGACGAAATCGGGGTTCTCGCTGCCGTCTTCCTTATAGCGCATCTCGGAGAACAGCGCGGTGCCGAGCCCGGTGCGCTTGATGGTCTTCAGATACTGCTTGGGAATGATCATGTCGGTGTCGATATTGATGATCGGCAGCGGCGCGGCGACACCCGTCAGGGTGGTGAACTTGTCCATGGTAAACCCCGGGGCAGATTTCGCGGAAACAGCGACGGGCTTTTTCTGGCGAAATGTGCGAAAAGGACGATAGTCGGTCCGCCGCTTAATGGCGCATCAGCAGCCGCCGGGTCAAGTGCGGCAACATGCGCGGCCGGACGCTAACGGGGTGGGGGGATGGCCGGGATGAAGATCCTCTTGGTCGCAGATCTGCATTATGCGCTGCCGCAGCTCGATTGGGTGGTGAAGGTCGCCGCCGACTACGATCTGGTGGTGATTGCCGGGGACCTGCTCGACATCAGCTCCAGCGTCGATCCCGGCGCGCAGATCGTCGTCATCCTCGCCTATCTCAAACGCATCCGGCAAAAGACGCGGCTCCTCGTCTGTTCGGGCAATCACGATCTCGATGTCCTCGGCGCCAATGGCGAGCGCAAGGCCGGCTGGCTGTCGGCGCTGAAGCGCTTCGGCGTGCCGGCCGATGGTGAGACCGTCCGCATCGAGGATACCGACTTCACCCTCTGCGCCTGGTGGGATGGTCCGAAGACCGTCGCAGAAATCGGGGCCCAGCTCGCGGCCGCCAGCAGCGATCGCGCGGAAAAATGGGTCTGGATCTATCACGCGCCGCCGGCCAATTCCCCGGTCAGCTGGGGCGGCCAGCGCCATTACGGCGATGCGCAGCTGCTGGCATGGATCGCCGAACATCGGCCTAGCATGGTGCTGTCCGGTCATGTCCACGAGGCACCCTTCGCCCGCAATGGCTCGTGGGCCGACCGGATCGGCGACACGTGGCTGTTCAATGCCGGCAAGCAGATCGGTCCGGTGCCGACCAGCGTCGCCATCGATACCGATGTGGGGGAAGCCGCCTGGTTCTCGCTCGAAGGCGCCGAAAGCGTGCAGCTCGGCGCGCCGCTAACCCGTCCGGTGC